>Ga0194037_1000088_pt1 | contig 64364 bp, 62 predicted proteins | sample JunL306m_MetaG_FD_148653 | JGI IMG/M metagenome (GOLD analysis project Ga0194037, IMG submission 148653) | Anoxic zone freshwater microbial communities from boreal shield lake in IISD Experimental Lakes Area, Ontario, Canada - Jun2016-L304-6m | ecosystem: Environmental > Aquatic > Freshwater >...
GAGTCGCTCCACGCTATCCTAACGAATAGCCTGCCTTTTGTCTACTGAAACTTTGCGACAAAATATTTATTGATGGTGGTCTAACATGCCGGACTACACGACTATACCGTTTCATGCGTCAGCTCTGCAAACAAAAAGAGCGGCATCACTGCCGCTCGTTGACGAGTCTTATTTTCAAGCTATGCCGCCTATAACTCCGTAATAACCGGTCTCCGCTCAATGGTCTTTTTGCAGAAGCGCCGCTGGGAACACCTGCGGGGTCAGGAAAACCAAGAGGGGGCTTTCAGCGGGGTCAGGTTCTGCTTTGTTGCTTTAAATCCTATACAACCACCCCATGGCTCGCAAACAACGCATACACTTCCCCGGCGCACTCTACCACGTAATCCTGCGCGGTAACGCACAACAGGATATCTTCTTCGAGGATGGTGACCGGTACAGGTTTTATCTCCTTCTGCAAACTTCCGTCGAGAAATTCGGCTGCCGTATCCACGCTTTCTGCCTGATGACCAACCATATCCACATTGCCATCCAGATAGGAGAAACACCACTCTCCCGCATCATGCAGAACCTCTCCCTTCGCTATACCACATGGATCAATCGCCGGATGAACCGGAGCGGCCACCTGTTCCAGGGGCGATACAAGGCGGTTCTTGTCGATGCCGACTCATATCTGCTCGAATTCGTCGCCTATATCCACCTGAATCCTGTTCGTGCGGCCATGGTAACGGCTCCGGAAGAGTATCCGTGGAGTAGCCACCGCGCCTATCTCGGCACTGACCCCTTACCGTGGCTGGCCACGGAACAGGTGCTGTCGATGTTTGGCACACGATGCGGGCAGGCGGTAAGGCTCTTCTGTCAGTTTGTCGGAGAGAGGGCGGGGGACGGACGCAATAAAGACTTCCATCAGGGAGGAGCGTTTGACAGTCGTCTGCTCGGTGAAGAGCGTTTTGTCGATGAAGCGTTGGAAAAGGCGCAACTGCGGCGTGAACAGAAACCGACCGTACGTGAGGTGCTGGAAACCATCAAGACGATCTGTAACATCGATGACGAAACACTTTGTTCGCGGCAGCGAGGCAGAACAATCACCGAAGCACGCACCCTCGCGGCCTGGGCGGTCGCGGAATTCTCCGATGGCACTATCAGCGATGTGGGGCGGATCTTCAGGCGCGATATATCCACGCTGAGCGCCTGCATCAAACGCATGACTGACAAGGCGCGTCATGATTCCGTTATTGCCGGGAGGATGGAACAGGTCAAACAGGCGCTGATAAATAGCTGATCAGTCGCCAGTATGGTATGCAACAGAATATGACATAAGCAATCAACATGTTTGACAGGAACATGAATGATGTTGTAGTTCTCAGTCTTATTCAATAACATTGCATGAACTGAGGAAAACACATGGAACCGAACTCGAAACATGGTGGCAAAAAAACTATGGTCACTCCCTCGACTGCCTTACTCAATCAGAAGCTCGGTATCTCGCCCGCTCCCCGGATGTTGACACCATCCGAGATAGAATTGCTGAGGCAAAGCAAGAGGGAAATGGCGGAAGCGTATAAGACAAGAAAGACGGTGGGGTCTCGGTGAACTGGAGAGCATGCCTACCTCATAGACCCAGCTATTCACGTCTATCTTCATGGAAACCTGGGTTATCGGCGAACTGCTGAAAAGCTATTGGCATAACGGTCGTCAGGCACCGTTTTTCTATTATCGGGACAAGGACAAAAAAGAGATCGATCTACTGATAATTCAGGACGGGACAATCTACCCGCTGGAGTGCAAGAAGAGCGCATCACCCGGCATGCACCAGTAGTCGCCTTATCCCCACGATATCCACTACGCAACAACATAACCTAACATTAGAGCACCCCGCCGCGACAGAATCTTAATTATCTTATTACGTTCTCACCCTGATCGGCATGATCACGGTGGTCAGGCCGTCCCACTGCAGACGGCGCTGGATGGCGAAGGCGGTCTCGTTGTGCAGCAGGCGATGGTAGAACTTCTCCAGGCGGAAGGTGAGCTGGCCGGTGAAGACCGTGGAACGGGGAAACTCTTGGGCGGTTTCCTTGCAGATATCTATGATGCTCTCCACCACATCGGTGGCCAGCACCATGCGGTAGTCGGCGGCAAAACCGAGCTTATGGGCCATGACTACGTATTTTTCCAGGCCGGATTTTATTGATGCCTCCAAAGCCTCTATCTCCTCGGCCCCTTTGAAGGAACCGGAGTCAATTACCGCCACCGAGACAAAAATGATGTTCTTATACGTTTTGGGGAAGGTGGTCAGGATCGAGAAGAGTGTGTGTATTCCGAAACCGCTGTAGCCGGAGACCAGCTGGATGGCGGTAGGGGCGTTGTGATCCAGCGCCGGCGGCTCACCATGTTCATTGATCGGTACATCCAGCAGGGTGTTGTCCAGATCGGCAAAGCCCTGACGCACCCGGGTGTAGTGCCCCTTGATCATGTAGCAGAAGCCGATCACCACCGAGGTGATCAGCAGGGTCAGCCAGCCCCCCTCCATGAATTTCTCAAGGGTGGTGATAATCAGTATGGTCACACAGAGCACCAGCCCCACCAGATGGACCGAGAGATGACGAATCCATTGCGGATCATCCTTACGCCTGCCGATAAAGAACTTGGACATGCCAAGCTGGGAGAGTGAAAAGGTGACGAATACGTTGATAGAGTACATGACCACCAGGGCCGATACCGAACCACGGGTGTAGATGAGCAGTACGATGGAGGCCAATCCCATCAGCAGGATGCCGTTTCTCATGGTCAGGCGCACCGACAGCGATGCAAAACGGTGCGGCAGCCAAGAATCAACCGCCATATTGGCCATGACACGGGGGCCATCTACAAACCCGGTCTGGGCTGCCACCAGCAGCAGTGCCCCTTCAGAAAATATGGTAACAAAGGCGATCCCGCCTCCCATAGGCCAACTGCCGAACAGACCATCGGCCAGCACCGCGTTGAGCGTCTTGCCCTCCACCGGTTTTACTCCCGCCAGCGAGTAACAGAGAAACAGGATTCCGGCGGTGAAGGCCAGCGATGTCGCCATATAGATCATGGTGCGCTTGCCGGTCTGCACGCGCGGTTCGCGCATGATCTGCAACCCGTTGGAGACTGCCTCGATACCGGTGTAGGTACCACCACCCAGAGAGTAGGCCCGAACGAACAGCAGTAGAATCCCGAAGATGCCGATACTTGAGATGTCGTGACTGAAGCCGGTCCGGACATCACTCGCCAGAGGGGCAAACCTGTCGGTATGGGTCAGGACTCCATACACCAGCATCAGCAGGTGGGTGCCCACAAATACCATGAAGATCGGTGCCATGACCGTGATGGACTCCTTGACACCACGGATGTTGAGGACAATCAGGAGCACTGTCAGCATACAGGCCACTGGTACCTTGTAGTGGTGATACCCTTGGGGAATGTAGCTGAAGATCGCATCTACGCAGGACGCGATGGATACGGTGATCGTAAGGATATAATCCACCAGCAGCGCACTGCCGGAGACTACCCCGGCCTTTTCCCCCAACATGTGGGTGGCCACGATGTAGCCGCCGCCGCCGTGAGGAAAGTGCTCAATGATGCGCGAATAGGCATAGGAGATAATAAAGACTGTCAGTGCCGTGGCCAGACCGAGGAATACGGCAAGATAGGCATGTTCACCAAGGGCCTTGAAGGCTTCTTCAGGTCCGTAAGCCGAGGATGACAGGCCGTCAGCCCCTAACCCGATCCAGGCCAGAATAGGGATAAGTGATATCTTATGGAACAGCTGAGGATCCTTCAGGTATTTCGGGGCGCCGAAGATTGCACGTACGACCTTGACAAGGAGCGATTGCGATTCCTGCTGGTTTTCAGTCACGGAGATTCTCCATATCGAACAGATATACTTTCGTGGCACTCCTTCAAGCTGTTCAGCATATCGCTTTTCACATAAAGAATGTGTCAAGATGGATATTAATGACATCAAGAAAGCATCAAGAAAAATTATCTGAGCGGTAGAATCGCGTGAATGGCTAGTACAATCCCGCTGCTATCGTACTGTTAACGACAACTCCATTTACTCCCGGCAGGTTCATCGGCCTGTGGCAGGCACCGCAATGGGTTCCATCCTGCAGCCTTACCCAAAGCACCAGATTTTCAGTATCACACCACTCACAACACCAGAAATAATAATCTTCATTGAGCCTGATTTTCATATGTGCAGTACCCCCTCTCATTTTTGCTTAGTATAAACAATCAGTATTACAATCAGGTGGAGGTAAGATAAAATTTTTGTGAATTTTTATCGAAGTAGCGTCCTTATCGGCGTTCATTTTTCAAAATCTTTATCTGATCGCAACATCATTGTAACAAAAGTATGGTACAAACGTATTTGTAACGGCTGATTGTATATAAACATTTTGCAGGTCAAGCGCAGGAGCGTTACATGAAGAAAGTGCTGATAATCGAGGATGAAAAGGATCTGGCAGAATTACTGGCTTTCAATCTTGAGAAGAATGGCTATGCCGCAACCTGCGTTCATGATGGTAAACTTGGTCTCGAACGGGCCGCAGCAGATCCACCCGATCTGGTACTCCTTGACCTGATGTTGCCGGGGCTGCCGGGGACGGAGATCTGCAAGGCGCTTCGCAAGGATCAGCGCACCGCTCATATCCCGATTATCATGATAACGGCAAAAAGTGACGAAATAGATCGCGTGGTCGGTTTTGAGGTAGGAGCCGACGACTACATCGTTAAACCGTTCTCCATGCGCGAGGTGGCCTTGAGGATCAAAGCAGTCATGAGGCGCTTTGAGCATGAAGTGCAACTGCCGAAAGCCGAACTTCTTTCCATCGGTGATATCATTATCGACAAGCAGCGCCACGCGGTAATGAGCGCCGGCATCGAGATTGATTTGACCAGTACCGAGTTCAAGCTGCTGCTTTACCTGATGGAGAAAAAGGGATGTGTCCACAGCCGTGAAAAATTGTTGCAAAATGTCTGGAGCTACAACAATGCCGGAGATACCAGAACCGTTGATACACACATAACACGTCTGCGCGGAAAACTGGGAGTACCTGGCGACATCATCAAGACAATTCGCGGCTTCGGCTACAAGGTTGAGGAGTAACAGATGGGATTTAGAACCAAACTGGTGTTGTCCTACATATTCCTGATTGCGTTGATTACCGGAAGTTTCTACCTCTATTTCAATCATACCCTGCAAAAAGTAATGATCGAAGAGAGCCGGGCCAACCTGGTTCACCAGACACAGTTAGCTCGCTTGCTGGTGATGAGTAACAAACTGCATGCAACACCGCAGCAGCTTGCCGAATCGATCGGGGTCGCCATCAAGGCCAGGGTCACATTGATCGCGCCGGACGGCACGGTTATCGGTGACTCTGATGTGGGGCAGGCTGGATTATCACAACTGGAGAATCATCTCCAGCGCCCAGAGGTGCTGCAGGCGCTCAAAAATGGAAGCGGAAGCGCGCTTCGTTATTCGGACACCTTGCGTACCTCCATGCTTTACACGGCGCTGACATTCGGAAACAGCACCACTGACGGCATCATTCGCCTCGCCGTACCGCTGGAATACCTGACTTCCGCCAGGAATGCCCTGCACGGTATAATCGGCGGAGCACTACTTGTAACCATAGTAATCGCGCTACTGTTCAGCTACATCCTCTCCAGCCTGACCTCCAGACCACTGCGCGAGATGGCTGATGCCGCAGCTCGTATTGGAAAAAACGGTGGAAAATCCAAAATTCCGACAATCTCCAAAGATGAAATCGGTACGTTGGCCCGTGTGCTGAACGACATGTCGGAGCGGATCGAAGATCAGATGCAACGCCTTTCAACTGAAAAACAGCGTCTGAACACGATCCTGAGCAGCATGGGAGAAGGTGTCATGGTGACAGCTCCCGATGGCGTCATAACCCTCGTCAACCCCGCCTTCCGCAGGCTCTTTTCAATTACCGGGGAAGTGGAAGGCAAAAAACTGGTTGAAATTTCTCGGCACCCCGACCTGCTGGACGCCTTCAACGATCTTGGTAAACCGGATGTAGACGAGCTGGTGCGGGAGATTTCCCTTCAGCCTGACAATAGTACCCTCTTTACACACTGGGTTCCGCTGAATGTCGATGGTGTCAGGCAGGGGATCGTCGCGGTCTTCCACGACATCAGCGATTTGAAGAAGGCGGAGAACATGCGCAGGGATTTCGTCGCCAATGTCTCCCATGAACTGCGGACACCGGTTACGATCATCAAGGGGTATGCTGAAACTCTGCTGGATGGCGCGCTTGAGTCTGACCCGGCCCGTGCCGTTCGCTTTGTAGAGATCATCTCCAGCCACTCGGACAGACTGGCCAACCTGGTAAATGACATCCTGACGCTTTCAAGCCTTGAATCAAAAGGAACCGTTCTGGAAATCAACCCGCTTGACGTCTCGGGGACAATAGCAAAAACCTGCATGCTGCTGCAGGAGAGCGCAACGCAAAAGAATATTGCCATACTGAATGAAACTGCTGAAAGGACCCTGCCGCGCGTCATGGCTGACCAGGGTCGACTCGAACAGGTTGTTGTCAATCTGCTGGAAAATGCCATCAAGTATACTCCCGATGGTGGTAGCGTCCGCCTGTTTACCGAAGATCTGGGAGAGTTCGTCCGGGTGTCGGTCTCAGATACCGGTATCGGCATCCCCTTCAAGGATCAGCCGCGAATCTTTGAGAGATTTTACCGGGTGGACGAGGCCAGAACCAGCGAACAGGGCGGAACCGGGCTTGGCCTGGCCATTGTGAAGCATATTGTACAGCTTCACGGTGGGTCTGTCTCCGTTACGAGTGAGACCGGCAAGGGGTCTATTATTTCGTTTACGCTGAGGAAGGCTTGAAGTCATACGAGGTAAACAAGCGCTGTACCGCTTCAGCATTCCATACAAAATCCCTTCCGTTGCTCCTCCCGACTATGTTATACAAGATTCATGATTCAGCTATGTCGGGTTTGTTTTTTCGAGAAGCAATGAATATGAATCGGAAGCTTGATTATGGAAACATCCAGACAAACTGAAGAGTGGTTCAAACAGGCGGATTATGACCTGGGTACGGCGGAGGCGATGTTTCGCAGTCGCCGCTATATCTATTCCATCTTCATGTGTCACCTCTGTCTGGAAAAAGCATTGAAGGGGCTGCTAGCCAAACGGGGCGAAATCCCTCCGAAAAGTCACGATCTTGTTTTTCTCCTCGACAGAATCGCTGTTGATATGCCGGAGCAACATGCTGAGTTTCTGGAAATACTGAACGAGGTAAGTGTTCCGACGCGCTATCCCGACGAACTCGACAGGCTTTTGGCGCAATACCCGAGAAAGAAGACGTCTGAAATTATTGGACATTGCCGGGAGGTACACGAATGGCTACGCAACTGCTAGTTGATATTGAACAAGCACTGCATGAGCTGTGCGCGGAACGTTCTATTCCGGTTGAGTCAGTTAGGTTTTTCGGTTCGCACACTTTGGGTACGGCACAGAATGAAAGTGACGTGGATATCGTTCTGGTCTCTCCAGGGTTCGAGGGGAAAGATATCTTTCAGCGGGCGGGGATGACGAAGGGAATTCACAGGGTTCTGGTGAAACGCTTCAAGGTGCCCTTCGATATTGTTTTCTGTTCCGTCAGCGAGTGGATGCATGGCAGTTCACCGCTGTTGCAGGGGTTACGGCGCGTGGCGTAATTGTCGTGTCTCTGCTTTACCAATAAACCCAGCACCATCACATTTAACCAACCTTTTTCCTCCCTGTAACATCTCTGTAACATTAGTCTGCTATGGTATGAGCACATTCTGTTACAGACCCCAAGGAGGAATAATCCATGTTCAAGAAGTCAATCCTGGCCGCACTACTCGTGATGGCTACCGCTGTGGCGGCTCACGCTGAAAAGGTAACTGTCGACGCCAAAATCAGGAAGTACACCACCGCCGCCGGCGTATCCGGCAATCTGGGCAGCATCGGCTCGGACAGCCTCAACAACCTGATGACCTACTGGGCCGAAGGTTTCAAGAAGAAATATCCCAACGTCAACATCCAGATCGAAGGCAAAGGTTCCAGCACGGCGCCTCCCGCCCTGATCGCCGGCACCGCCCAGCTCGGCCCCATGTCCCGCGAGATGAAGGGTTCCGAGATCGAGGAATTTGAAAAGAAATATGGCTACAAACCGACCAAAATCGGTGTGGCGCTTGACTCTCTGGCGGTATTTGTCAACAAGGACAACCCGATCAAGAGTCTTTCGCTTGACAAGGTCGATGCCATATTCTCAAAAACCCACAAACGTGGTGGCGCTGATATCACAACTTGGGGCCAACTGGGTGTGACAGGCAAACTGGCCGCCATGCCGATCAGCATCTACGGACGCAACTCCGCCTCCGGCACGTACGGCTACTTCAAAGAACACGCACTGGCCAAAGGCGACTTTAAAAACAGCGTCAAGGAGCAGCCCGGCTCCGCTTCCGTAGTGGAAGGTGTTGCCAAGGATATCGGCGCAATCGGCTATTCCGGAATCGGCTATGCAACCTCCGGCGTACGTGCCGTACCGCTTTCCGACAAGGAAGGCGGCAAGGTCGCCGAAGCAACCTACGCCAACGTTCTGAACGGTTCCTACCCAATGAGCCGCATGCTCTACATCTACGTCGCCAAAAAGCCGGACCAGCCGATGCCCAAAGTCGTTGAAGAGTTCCTCAGGTACGTCCTCTCCAAGGAAGGTCAGGAGATCGTCGTGAAGGACGGCTATGATCCGCTGACCGCCAAACTTGTCGAAGATCAGTTGCACACGCTTAAATAAACCAGGTTCAGACTATCCATGGCAAAAAACATAATCGACACATCCCGGCGCAACGACCGGATAGCAGAATTGCTGATTCGCACCGGTGGGCTACTGGTAATTGTTTCGGTTATATGGATACTGGTGATGATCTCCCGGGTAGCCCTGCCGCTCTTCTACCCACCCTCCGCCACAATTGCCGCCACGCTGAAGGTACCTGCCGCCATAGTCAGCGGCAGGGTTCTGGCTGTCGGAGCAGAAGAGAACCAGCAGGGCGTTTTCATACTCGATGAAACCGGTACCTTCCATTTTCTGAAGGTTGCCGATGGTTCCATCTCCGCCAGTATCATGTCACCGGCTGTACCGCCGGGGGTCACTCGCGTTGTATCTTCGGAATATATCGGTAAATCCGTCTATAACCTGCTGTGGGATACCGGCGCAATAACTTCTGTCGCGGTAGCCCTGGCCTCTGTGAGGGATGCAGAGGGGAAGAGCTCGCTTACTAACGACGTCACCGCACGGGATGACATCTCCTTTGCGGCCTCCGCAGGCATCGTACAATCATTTGCCCGCCCGATTGAAGGCAAGGGGGCGGTCCGCATTGATCGACTGACCGGGGACCGTATACAAGTAACCCATCAGCTTGTAGAAAAAGACCTGCTCGGCAATGAAAAACGGAATAACGCCAGCGCCGAAATCAGCGGACCGCTGCCGGGCCATCTCACATCAGTCGCTGTTGATACGAAGGGACACTATCTCTATGCCGGCACCGACAACGGCATGTTGTTGCGCTGGGATATTTCCGAACCGGGGCAGGTACGTCTGCTCGACACCGTTCAGGCATCAGGCGACCGTCAGGCCATAACCTCACTGGCCCTGGTGCTGGGGGATGTGTCGCTCGCCGTCGGAGATGCGAAAGGCGCGCTCACGACCTGGTTTCCGGTCAAAGTTGCCGGCAGCGGAGATGACAGGCAACTGACACGCATCCACACCCTGCGCCCAAACGTCGGGACAGTATCCCTTCTCATCCCCTCGCCGCGCGACAAAACCCTGTTCTCGGGCAATACCGGAGAAATTCATGTCGACCATATGACCTCGGAGCGCAACCTTCTGACCATTCAGCCTGCCGCTCCGATCAGCCATGCCGCTCTTTCGCCCAAAGGGAACACCTTGTCGACTCTTGACGGCACAGGCATGGTAACGGTTTGGAAAATGGATATCCCCCACCCCGAAATTTCATTCGGCACACTGTTCGGTAAAGTCTGGTACGAAGGCTACGACAGACCGGAGTACGCCTGGCAATCCTCGGCCGCCAACGATGACTTTGAACCCAAACTGAGCCTTGTACCGCTGGTGTTCGGAACCATCAAGGCGACACTGTTCGCCATGCTCTTCGCCACACCGCTGGCACTTCTGGCGGCGCTCTACACCAGCCAGTTCATGTCGCCGAAACTTAAAGGGAGCGTCAAACCTGTCGTTGAAATCATGGCGGCCATTCCCTCGGTGGTAATCGGTTTTCTGGCAGGGCTCTGGCTGGCTCCGTTGATCGACAAGAGTATCCTGACCATCTTCATGAGTCTTGTTATTGTGCCGTTGATGCAACTGGTCGCTATCTTCTTCTGGAAACAGATCAGAATCGCTTCGCCGCTTCAGAGAATAACGCGCGGCCACGAATTCATTGCCATGATCCCGGTGGTGCTGCTGGGCATCTACATAGCTTTTCTCTTAAGCGGATTCATCGAAGTAAGGCTGTTCGCCGGCGACTTCAAACAGTGGCTGTTCAGTGCGCTGGGTGTGCGCTACGATCAGCGAAACAGTATCATTATCGCCATTGCTCTCGGCTTTGCCGTGATCCCGATCATCTTTACCATAGCTGAAGATGCTATTTCCAACGTACCGCGCAACCTGACCGCCGCCTCGCTGGCCCTGGGCGCCAGCCGTTGGCAGACCTCCTGGAGGGTTGTGCTTCCATCGGCGCTGCCGGGTGTGTTTTCGGCGGTCATGATCGGCTTCGGACGCGCCATCGGTGAGACCATGATCGTGCTGATGGCCACCGGAAATACGCCGATCATGAGCTGGAGCCTGTTTAACGGCCTGCGCTCCCTGTCAGCCAACATCGCGGTAGAGATCCCTGAAGCGCCCCTTCACAGCTCCCTCTACCGGACACTGTTCCTCTCAGCGGTACTCTTGTTCATCTTCACCTTTATCATCAACACGGTTGCTGAATCGCTACGGCAGAAATTCCGCAAAAAATACGGACGGTATTGAATGAAACTATTCTGGAAAACAGGAGAACCCTTTGTTCTGGTAACCGGCGCCGCCCTGGCAGTCATGCTGGTCATGACCCTTGCGCTTGTCGGAGTAGTCATGTCGAACGGTCTGGGTTACTTCTGGCCGCGAGAACTCGTCAAATTCGAGATGAAAGATGGTTCTTTCGCACTCGGACAGATCATGCAGCGCGAGAATAATCCGATCAGCGGTATCCGCCGTCTGCAGCTGAAAGTAGCCAACCGCGACGTATTCGGGCAGGATTTCCGCTGGATCGACGACAAAGACATAGCTTTACAGACACTGCCGGCTGATGCCATGCTGCTCGAACGCCACGAGCATGGCAACTACTTCGGTTTTTTAAAAGGAGTTACGGCAGAAGGGGTAGCAGCGGCAGCAACGCCGCAGGAAACGCTGCAACAGGCGCTGAAGCTCGTATCGGACAAGCTGGATGACACCCGCAAGATAAAAAAACAGATGTCGGACTTAAACCACACCTCCGAACGGCTCAGACTGAAACTGCTGAAACTCGAATATGGCGGGAAGGAAAAGAATTTCTCTGAAATAAGCGAAATAACTGTTGCCCGTGAAAAGTCCCTGGCAGAATTCACGCGACTCAATGAGCAGGCCAGTGCAACCCTGGCTGCAATCGGCAGAATAACCGCCCGGTTCAGCGACGTCGCCGGAGGGAGTAAAGATATCGCCCTGATGGATATTGTCGCCCATCAACGCCCCAACAGCATGTCGTTCTTTACCAAATGCGGAGCATATCTGGAACGTCTGCGCGAACTGCTGCTTGACGATCCGCGTGAATCCAACACGGAAGGCGGGCTTTTCCCGGCCATCTTCGGCACGGTCATGATGGTCATGCTGATGAGTGTATTCTCGCTTCCCTTTGGAGTAATAGCCGCCATCTACCTGCGCGAATACGCCAGAGACGGCCTGGTGACCCGCATGGTACGCATCGCCGTCAACAACCTGGCCGGGGTTCCATCCATCGTCTATGGCGTTTTCGGCCTCGGCTTTTTCGTCTACGGCATAGGCGGCAGCATTGACAGCCTGTTCTTCCCGGAACGCCTGCCGACACCGACCTTCGGCACCGGCGGTATCCTCTGGTCGAGTCTGACATTGGCGCTCTTGACCGTGCCGGTGGTGATTGTCGCCACCGAGGAGTCGCTGGCTTCAATTCCGAAGGGCATTCGCGAGGGGTCGCTGGCGTTGGGAGCCACCAGGTTTCAGACCTTGACGAAGCTGCTGTTGCCGATGGCCACCCCCGGCATCATGACCGGGCTGATCCTCTCCATGGCGCGCGCTGCCGGCGAAGTAGCGCCGCTTATGATTGTCGGTGTGGTCAAGCTGGCTCCGACACTCCCCTTTGACGGGAATTTCCCGTTCTTTCACATGGATCGAAAGTTCATGCACCTTGGCTTCCATATCTACGATGTCGGTTTTCAGTCTCCCAATGTTGAGGCGGCCAAACCGATGGTGTATGTCACCACCATGCTGCTTTTGGCAATCGTCATCGTAGCCAGCAGTTCGGCCATCTATCTGCGCAACCGGATGCGCAGAAAATTCACCTCTTCAACGTTTTAACAGGAATCGACATGGCACAAACACTCACTCAAAACAGCAGCGCCCCCGTTCTTTCGGTCTCGAACCTGAACCTCCACTATGGTACAGCCCATGCCCTCAAAGATGTCAACCTGGAGATGGCCCGCAACCAGGTGACCGCCTTTATCGGACCGTCCGGTTGCGGCAAATCAACACTTTTGCGCTGTTTCAACCGGATGAACGACCTGGTGGAGAGCGCCAGAATCGAGGGGAGCATTCGCCTGGACGGTGATGAGATCAATGAACCCTCCACAGATGTTATCGCGCTGCGGCGCAGGGTCGGCATGGTCTTTCAGCATTCAAATCCCTTTCCAAAGTCGATCTACGAGAACATAGTCTATGGACTGCGAATCGCCGGTGTCAACGACAAGGCAACACTGGATGAGGCGGTCGAGCGCAGCCTTAAAAGCGCAGCCATCTGGAACGAGGCCAAGGACCGCCTGAATGATTCGGCCCTGGGACTTTCCGGCGGTCAGGCCCAGCGGATCTGTATCGCCCGGGCAATAGCGGTAAACCCCGAGGTCATCCTGATGGATGAACCCTGTTCGGCGCTTGATCCGATCTCGACCCTCAAGATAGAGGAGTTGATCGAAGAGCTCAAAAGCAGGTACACTATCATCATCGTAACCCATAACATGCAGCAGGCCGCCAGGGTATCGGATGTTACCGCCTTCTTTTATCTGGGTGAGCTGATTGAAGTCGGCGGAACCCGCAAGATGTTCACCAACCCGGAGAAGAAACAGACAGAAGACTACATTACCGGAAGATTCGGCTAGGAGAGACAATGGTACGCGACCATATAAGCACGGCATTTGATATTGAGCTGAATGAATTGAGGCAAAGCATTCTGATGATGGGGGGCAAGGTCGAGTTGATGATTGCCAACTCGGTGAGGTCGCTTGTAGAAAGAGACACCCCGTTGGCCGTGCGAACCATTGCAATGGATCATGAGGTCAACGCGGCCGAAGTGTCGATCGACGAACGCTGTCTGGAGTTACTGGCACTGCGGCAACCGACCGCCCGCGACCTGCGCTTCATCACGATCGCGCTCAAGATAGTTACCGATCTGGAACGGATGGGTGACAAGTGCGCCAACATCGCCAAGCGCGCCCGTGATTTGAATGAGCAGCCTCCGCTTAAGCCCTATATCGACATTCCCCGTATGGCGCATTGGGTCGAGGTGATGGTGAAAGAAGCATTGGACGCCTTCGTACAGGGCGACTCGGATCTGGCGGTCAAGGTCTGCAAGGACGACTCGTTCGTCGATGATCTCAACAACCAGATCCAGCGGGAACTTCTGACCTATATGATTGAAGACCCGGCTACGATCTCCCGTTCAATCAAGCTCACTTATATCTCGAAATCATTGGAGCGGATTGCCGACCACGCCACCAATATTGCCGAAATGGTCATCTTCATGATCAAGGGCAAGGATATCCGGCACACTGCGGAGTAGAACCGGATCGTTACAATGTGCCGATCCGGCTCTTACCGCAATCGAAAACATTCCTGAAGCGGGATGAATCACGATATATTTCTGATCATCCCGCTATAACCTGATTCATATCACACACCGCTTTCTTTTTCTTCCTCTCCCCGGTTGTTTACAAGGGGTTTCCGTTGGTAATTTCCTCCAGTTTCTGTTAAGAATTATGTATTTTATACCCTGTAACATATGAGACGTTTCAACTTGGATTAAACCATGCCGACTCCCTCCATACTCGATAACTCTACTGACCGCGTCCAGCTTGGATCAGTTCTGTCTGATCTGCTGGAATCAGGTAACTACACCCGGTTTTCGGTGGCAACCGGTTACTGGGATCTTCCCGCAATGCGGGAAATGCTCCCGGCTCTCAAGAACTATCTTTCACACCAGATGTTCAATGAAATACGCCTTTTGATCGGTGAAGAACCGAAAATTCGCGTCAATCAACTCGATACCGCCTTTCCTGAAAAATACCTCAACGCCGATCTTTCCGATCTTCCCTTCTCGCAGGAATACCGTGATGTCGTCGGATTCATGATCGAAGCCATTCAGAAAGGCACCCTCAAGGTCAAGCTCTACAAGGGCGACTTTCTCCATGCCAAGTGCTACATCATCGGTGCAGAGAGTGAGAACGCCGTCGGCATTATCGGCAGTTCCAATTTCACCCGCGCCGGTCTTATGGGAAACACCGAACTGAACGCGGTTGAGGATGACCACCGCATTGTCAACTTTCGCCCCACGTCACAATGTCAAGACCCAAGCCACCTGAGCTGGTTTGAAAAAATGTGGAGTGACCCGGCCAGCGTTGACTGGAACGAGCGTTTTACCCTGGAAGTGCTGGGATTGAGCAAGTTCGGTGACAAGAGCTATTCACCGTATGAAATCTATATCCGTATCCTGTATGAGATTTACGGCGATGACATCGAAATTGAAGAATCCCTGAAAAATGAGGAACGTTTTGAAAGCCGCACCGACCTGACCCTTTTCCAGGAAGAGAGTTATCGCAAGGTTAAAGCCCGGCTGGATAATCCAAAAATTGGTATGTGCCTTGTGGGTGACAGCGTCGGTCTTGGTAAGTCATACATTGCACGGCGGGTGATTGAAGAGTACGGCTATTTCCAGCGCAAGAATGTTGTCGTAGTCTGTCCCGCTTCCCTGCGGGATGACTGGAGACGGCATCTGGAAGAGATCACCGTCAATGCCCCGGTTTTCTCCATTACCGAGTTTGGCAATGAGCAAAGCCTGGTTGGTGTACGGGAAGAACTCAAACGCCGCAAGGAAGCATCCAAAGCATCTAATGCCATTGATCTGCTGGTGATTGACGAAAGCCACAACCTGAAAACACAAGGAAGCCAGTCGTTCCAGAACCTTCAGGAGATTCTTACCAGCCGTGATTTCTGCTCCACTGTTCCCCGTGTCCTGCTTCTTACAGCAACCCCGGTCAATAACGGCATTAAAGACTTGGCTAACCAGATAATTCTTTCCAAAGGGGGGGATGGTCAGTTTTTCACCCATTTCGGTATTCAGGACATAGAATCATTTTTCGGCAACATACAGCGTCAGTTCAGCGCCAACGGCAGGGATGATGCCTTTGCCGACCTGTACCCAATCCTTCACAAGATAATGGTCAAGCGCACCAAGCATCAGGTCAAAAAGGACTTTCCCGATGCCACCATAAACGAGGGGCAGCCGATCAAATTCCCTGATGAGCGCCTGGAAAGCATCTTGTATGAGTTAGACAGCAAGGCGATCAGAGCGGTCATTCACAAGCGGCTTACCGCTCTTGAAACAGAAAATCTGGCTCTCTATGCTGCCTTCACTGAAGAGCGTGACCAGACCGACGAGGAGAAAGAACAACAACAAGGGCTACTGAATTTTTTCAACTTTGCCGAAACTACCGGTAAGAAGCGTAAGAAGGCGGTTGAGTTCGAGTCCATATTCCATTTCATTGACCGTTCCATTAACAACCTCAAGCTGATTCCCTACAGCTACCTTTCGGAGAAGAAGCAGCGCACCGCTGATGAAGAGTTACAGGCCAGAGCCCGTGGTAGCCTGACCGGTGTCATGAAGGTAACACTCTTCAAGTCGTTCGATTCGTCTATTTACACCTTCAAGCAGCGGATTGACCGCTACTCCAATTATCTTGAAACCTTTGAGTCGGTCTTCTTTGAACAGTCGCGCATAGTCCGCCCGGAAATCATCCAGAAGGCTCTTACCCGTCATGATGACCAGCCGGATGATGACATTATGGAGCTGATTGACACTGAAATTGAACGCTTTACCGAGAGGGAGCGGCAGCGGCAAGCGCGAGACACCTCATATTCCATAAAAACGCCCTACGCCTCAATCCGTCATGATGATTACCGGATAGACCGGATTCAGGCTTTCATCCAGCAGGACAAAGATATTATCGCCCTGATTCGTGAAGTGCTGTCAGAAATCAAGCAGGACAGCAAACTGGAGACTCTGAAGCAGTTGCTAAACGGTGGTCTCAAAGGGAGCAAGGTTCTGATCTTCTCCTATTTTGCCACTACCATTGATTATCTGCGGCAACAGATGGATGATTCATTTCTGGCTGAACTTGGCTTGCAGCGCGAGCAGGTTGCCTTTTTGAAAAGTAAAAACGGCGAGTACAAACAGGAATACGTTCGCCGCTTTTCGCCGGTGGCTCAAAAACAAGCGCTTGTGAACGGCAAGGTAAACGGCAAACCGGAACTGAAGTTGCTCTTTTCCACTGATGTATTGAGCGAAGGGCAGAACCTTCAGGATTGCGGTGTTATTATCAACTATGACTTACACTGGAATCCGGTCAAGATGATTCAGCGTAACGGCAGGATCAACCGTCTCGGTTCGACCTTTGACGAAGTGCTTATCAATAATTTCCGCCCTGAAGCCCAGCTTGAGAAGTTTCTGAAGCTGATGAAGAAACTCCAGGAGAAGATACGGATCATTGGCGGCAGCGTGGGGATAGACAGCAGCGTGCTTGGTGAACAGATCAGCGACCGTCAGTTCGGGTTGATGGAAGATATTTATTCTGGTGATACCAGCAGACAGCGCAACGCCACCGAAGAGCTGGAACGTCAAAACGACCTGGCTTTTGATGAAGTCTTTGAAAATGACCTGCGCGATTTCATGCGAGGTGCGTCCGACGAAGAGCGGGAACGTCTGTTTGCCATGAACTTCAACAAGTGGTGTGCCATTCCGACCGTGGCCGGGAAAGATAAGGTGCTGGTGTTCAATATCGGTGAAGGGGAGTTTGATTACCTTACACACGATGGCGCAAAGATTGGCCGCATGGACAACCAGCTTGCCGCCTTGCGCCGCCTTCGTTCTTTCGACAGGGAACGCCAGACAGAACGTATCGGCTTTGACGAAAAGCAGGCATTGATCCGGCAGGCCGAGGAGCTTTTCACATCTGAAAAAGCCGTTCAGGAAACCATGGACGGTGGCGACTTCGGGGAGTTTCTTGGTGTAAAAAAAGGGGGCGGTTCAAACCCTATCGTTCAGGCAAAAACAGACCTTTTGCGGCTGTTGTCAGAGAATGCCGAGCGCTATTCACAGGACAACATCCGTCGCATGCAAAGCCTGCTCACCGGTCGGAACCTGGCGGTTGACAACCGATTGCGGGCTTATCTGCGCCGCAATGACAACCGTGTGTCACTTGATTTTCTGGACTCACTGGCTATCCAGTCGGTTCACCTGGTCAAGCAACTTGAACCGCATACCCCGCCTGAACCGGTTTTGTGGTTTGGGTATTATGCGGCTAAATAATATAGAGTAAGAGGGAACTGGAGGATTATGCCAGCGCCTCAACGAGATCGAGATGAAGAAATCATCAAGTTGTTTTTTTCAGGTTATGAAGAAGGCGTATGGGCCTCCTCAGAGATTGAATGGCCTGATAAAACAGAAGATGGCACTGTAGATGCTTTCATTGAACGGCCAACTCTATCAGGCGCGGAATCGATCTCTCTGGAGCTAACCCTTGTTGAAATATTTATTGGAGATCGAGCTGATTTTGCCAAGTTCAAAAGCTTTCTATCCATTGAAAATGATGCTTCTCTACGGATGCCAGATCGAACCATCTTTATAAATATTGAACGAGATGCACTCCGAAAAGGGTACAAGTGGAGTGACATTGTAAATGAACTACATCAATGGTTAAAATCCAATATTGCTTCGTTTCCAGACGGGGAGACATATCAAAAATGCCAGATTCATAATGTAGGAAAGTCACCTGACTTGGATCTGACACTACAGGTGCAAGCTTTCTATACAGTAGGTGGTAGCTCACTTTTGATTCGCCGGTATGGGACTGTGGACTTGGCCATGTCAGTAGAGAAAGCACTTACAGACAAGATCCCAAAACTGGTAAAAACACAAGCAACCAAGCGGATTCTTCTGCTCGAACGCGATTTTCATACAAGTGAACAGGCTATTCTTGCCGAGATTGAGAAGCTGAGGCCAAGTTATACAACTCTGGGATGTGTGGATGAAATTTGGTTCGCTGAAACAGCGTACTACCCAAAACATGTAAGATTTAATCGGCACACTGGCAACCTAATTGAACATTTTGATTTTTTAGATGGCAAATCTTGGCCCGACGAAATTAATTTAGGTGAGAGCCTGAATATTTAAACTCACTGTAGTTGAGGTCTTTAATGATACAGCAGCTTGTCGAACCATTAGCAAAACTTGATTACCGCACATTGTGCGAATCTCTGATCCGCACCTTTGGCATGAGCGAACCGGTCAAGTGGGATAGCTCTCTGCCTGCCACCCAGCAACAACAGCTCTTCGGCGGCGAACTACTCCGCATCATCGCCGATCATCCCACCCTGGCGCAGCAGCATGACATCCGCGCCCTCTGTTGGCCTAAAGGAACCGTTTCCCAGCTACTTTTTCTCTTTGTCAGGTTAAATGATGACAAGCTCCCCAAGTCACAGATAGAGCGGATCACACGCCGTTTTGTCGGCGGTCTGGAGGCAGAGCGTTACACCGTCTGGTTTTTCGGCAATCCTTCACAGAATATGCTCAAGGTTGTGTTGGCAGGTCGGGAAGGTAAAAAAGCGGTTTGTAAGACCCTTACTCTGGAAGCAGGTCAGTGGTACAAGACATACGATTTCATTCTGGATTCCGTAGGGGCGATCCCGACGGGTCGCCCTGGTGTAAATGGCAATAATGGCGGTAATTTTGGCAAGGGCGAGCCGTTGGCGTCGCCCCTACGTTCTGTCGAACCTTCTGTGTTGTGGAAAGCCATCTGGCAAGCCTTTGACATCTCAATCGTCAACAAGAACTTCTACCGCGACATCAAGGTCGCCTTTGATTCTCTGATAGCTTCACTATCAAACTGCAAGGGGATACTGACTAGACCGGAGCAACGCGCCCAGTTTGCCGTCCGCCTGCTTGGTCGGCTCATCTTCTGCTGGTTCCTGAAAAAGAAGGGGATCGTCGGGAGTAATGCCCTTTCCAGCGCCACGGTTAAGGACAGCGTCAATTACTATCATGAGCTTCTGGAACCGCTCTTTTTTGATGTATTCAACACCCCGCTAACTGCCCGTAAATCCGGGTTGCCTGCCAGTATCGCCGGTTTGCGTTTCCTGAACGGTGGTTTGTTTGAACCACAAACCGATGATTGCCAGGGTAACTTTCAATTGCTGGTCCCTAATGACTGGTTTGCTGGATTCTTCGGCGATACCATGGAGCGTTACAACTTCACAGTTGATGAAAACTCCGCTACCAATGCCGAAATAGCCATTGACCCTGAAATGCTGGGACGGATATTTGAAAATCTACTGGCCGAACAGAACCCGGAAACCGGCGCATCTGCCCGTAAACAGACCGGCTCATTCTACACCCCTCGTGAAATCGTGGATTATATGGTAGAGGAAAGCCTGATTGCTTATCTTGGGAGTGAGTGCGCCGACTTTATCCACGCCGGCGAACTCCCCACCGATCTGAAACCAAGATCGACAGAGTTGCTTGAAAAGCTCAACCGCCTGAAAACTATTGACCTTGCCGCCGGCTCTGGTGCCTTTCCTATTGGGATGTTGCAAAAGGTGGCTATGCTCAAGCAGGCGCTCAATCCGAAAGCGTCCCCCTACGACCTGAAACTGGAAACTATTGAAAACAGTATCTACGGCGTGGACATTCAACCGATGGCGATTGAACTTTCACGGCTCCGATGCTGGCTGTCGCTAATAGTGGATGAAGAACCGGATACTGTACAACCACTCCCCAATTTGGATTTTAAGTTTGTCTGTGCCGACTCACTGATTGATTTAGGTTACAAGGCGTTCCTGGAGCAATGTACAAAGCGCCATGGCTTCCTGTTCCTGGGTGACTTTGAAGATAAGATGAAAGAGCTGAAGAAAATACGACACGACTATTTCGACTCTGCCCACAATCACAATCACAAACAGCAGTTAAAGCTGCGCTTTCTGGCGGTTCAGAATGAGATTCTGAAAATCTCACTTGATCTAGTGAAGCAGAAGTTGATTAGCTCGGAGTTTACTAATCGTATAACAGGATGGAACCCTTTTGATGACAGCAAAGCAGCTCCGTTTTTTAGCCCTGTCTGGATGTTTGGTGTGGAGGAAGGGTTTGATATTTCTATAGGTAATCCGCCGTATGTGCGCAAAATAGATAAAGAACTTAAGAAATATTTGAATGCAAATTACAAAACGGCCAGCTATCAAGTAGATCTTTACGTTGCATTTATTGAACTCTCGACTGAGGTGATGAAACAAAATGGAGTAATCTCTTTAATTACTCCGAATTCATGGCTTAAAAACTTAATGATGCAAAAACTGAGGTCTTATCTATTGGAACGAGCCACGGTTTTGGTATTAGCCCCAAATATCGAAGCTGCTTTTGATGCAGGTGTCACAACAAGTGTTCTTGTCGCACAGAAGTGCAAAGCTATGAGTGGCAGTCAAATGAACATTATGACGTATAATAAGGGACTATTTGAAGAGAGCCATAAAGTAGTACAAGAATATTTTCTGACCACTCCAAATAATGTATTTGAAGTCGAGGCAAGAGGCCCCATCTTATCTATAATAGAAAAAATCAGGGTTGGAGAGAAGATTGTTTCAGACTTGTTCGATGTGTCTCGTGGGATTAACCCATATGATGCACTAACAGGTCAAACACAAGATATAATAAAGTCTCGTGCGTATCATACAAAATATGCGAAAGATGAAAGCTTTGTTCCTGAATTGAAAGGAAAACATGTATCCCCCTTTGAATACATTTGGGATGAAAAACATTTTATAAGTTACGGGAATTGGCTTGCGGCACCTAGAGAGCCAAAATATTTCAGTGGAGAGCGCATAATCTTCAGAGAAATACTCGGTGAGCGGTTAGTTTGTACAATAATACGGGAGGATTTCAAGATCGACCGAAGTTTGTACATCGCACTGCCAAAAACTGGTTCCCCCGTTACAGTCGAATTTACTCTCGGGTTGTTAGCATCTAAACTATTTTCCTTTTATTTCCGAAATGCATCCAATGAATTCGACAAGCTGTTTCCCAAAATACGAGTAGCAGAATTTAAAGCTTTACCAATAAAACTTTGCGATAAGAATCAACAGTCCAAAATTTCTACTGTTGTTAACAAAATACTTAACAAAAAACGTGAGGAACCAGGCACCAAAACTACGGGCCTTGAAGCCGAGTTAGACAGCCTTGTGTATGCCCTCTACGGCCTGACGGATGAGGAAATTGCTGTGGTGGAGGGGAAGTAGTAATGTGTTTGATGTGTTTAAAACCCGATATGCAGTTGAATAAATACCTGCTATAACTATCTCATGGTGAACCAAATGGAAAAGATGACTATCAATACAGCCGATGAATTCCCTGTGTTGGCCACTGCTCCGATAGCAGAGGCGGTTATAGACATCCGCGCTTTCCCTTCAAAAGCATTTGAGGAATCCGCTGTGCGTTCTTCATTAGAAGATAAACTTGTTGGTTATTCATTTCTGGATTCCCACAGTGAAATTCATTACGAAGTTAGGTCTGAAGGTAAAAACCCGCCTGAACAGTCAATAAAAGATCTGGGCTGGAGAGGTGTTCGTTTCCAATCTACCGACCAGAAAAAAATAGCTCAATTCAACCGGGATGGTTTCGTTTTTAGCCGTCTTGAGCCGTATGATAACTGGCAGTCATTTTTTCAAGAGGGAAAATCCTTGTGGTCTGTTTTCAAGGATATTGCCGCCCCTGTTACTATAGAAAGAATCGGCCTCCGTTTTATAAACCGTATTGAGTTGCCTCATGGAGAGCTGAACATTGAACAGTATTTGCGAAATGCCCCTGTTCCACCAGCTAACCTTGACTTGCCCTTTTTTGGATTCATGCACCAGGAAACATTAGCTGTACCTGGCCACCCTTATGCTATAAATCTCATCAGAGCGATTCAACCGCCGCAAAATCCAGCAGATAACGGGTTCGCCATTATCCTCGACATTGATGTTTTTACTTTACAACCCATTGCACAACCGATAGAAAATGACGATAATAAACTTAGTCACATGTTGAATGAAATGCGTTGGCTGAAAGACAAGACCTTTTTCGGCAGTATTACTGATGAAGGATTGGAGAAATTCAAATGATTGCTGAAGCTGCTATTGGTTTCTATTTGGCAGGTGCACCAGTTCTTCTTTCGCGTGCTGTCAGTGGTACTGCTGATTATGTTGCAATGAAATCGGAAGAAAATCGTGACAGCTTTATGAACTCACTTGTTTTGGGGCAATCTTTTCAGAAATCCGTCAATGAACTTCAAACCGTTGTTGCTGAATGTAGCGGTGCTGACTGGGATGGATATAATGCTTATCCAGTTACAGCCGATACGTATGATCTTGCACGTCAGTTTCTGAAAGCCTTACCGCTATATTCTGCGCCTTCGTCTGTCGGCGCTGAACCGGATGGACATTTAACCCTTGAATGGTATAAATCGTCACGCTGGTTGTTATCGTTAAGCATCAGCCCGGAAGGTATGCTCTATTATGCAGCGCTATTAGGTACTAGCAAACAATACGGTAGCGAACCGTTTTTAGGCAACGTCCCGCCACAGATTATGAACCTGATAAGCAGAGTTGCAACTGCATGAGCAGTGACCCTGTTGCACCGGAAGAATGGCTCTCTCGCTATATTATCCAAAGTAATCATTTCCGCAAAACCGACAAGACAGTAAAGCCTGATGCCTTTATTCCTCATCCCCATGAAGACCTTTCAGTAACTCGACATCTTGATCTTGACCAGGATGCAATATGGTCTATCGGTGAAAATGTCGCGCACCGACGTAATAAACAGCTATATGGAAGGGCAGTAAATCAGGCTTCATCGTACTTGGAACAAAAGCTGAAAGTGCTTCCAGCGCCAGATCTTCCTGGAAATCCTAACCATGCAAATGTCACAGGGTGGCCACCAGACAAGGAAGCACAAAAGATTGTTGCTCTGGAAATTGCGGCAAAATCTGAATATATGCCTCGAATAGGTTGAGCTACTACATCCCGATCGTATCACCCCCGGTTTGCTGTCTTTGCTTGACAAATCAAGCACCTGTATATTAATTTGGCACTTTACAACCGGATATCTGTTTGCATGCAATCACTAACAATAACACGAGAGGAGTTTCATCGTCATGGCAGAAAAATTCATATTCACATCCGAGTCTGTATCAGAGGGACATCCTGACAAGATTGCCGACCAGGTGTCCGACTCAATCCTTGACGCTATCCTTGCTCAGGATCCCACGGCCCGTGTGGCCTGCGAAACCCTGGTGACCACAGGCATGGTGGTCATCGCCGGCGAAATTACCACCAACGCCGTCATAAATTATTCCGAGATCGCCCGCCAGACCATCAAGGATATCGGCTATACTGACTCGGAGATCGGTTTTGATGCAGATACCTGTGCCGTGCTTGTTTCTGTCGATCGACAGTCGCCCGATATCTCGCAGGGTGTATCCGAAGGCGAGGGGCTGCACAAGGAGCAGGGTGCCGGCGATCAGGGGCTTATGTTCGGTTATGCCTGCAATGAGACACCCGAGTTGATGCCGATGCCGATCCAGCTGGCCCATGAGCTGGTTGCCAAACTGGCCGAAGTCCGCAAGTCGGGTACACTGAAATTCCTGCGCCCCGACTCCAAATCGCAGGTGTCGGTTGAATATGTGGACGGCAAACCCTCCCGCATCGACACGGTAGTTATCTCAACCCAGCACACGCCGGATGTAACGCATAAAGAGATCGAGGAGGGTGTCATCGCAGAGGTGATCAGGAAGGTGATTCCGGCCCATCTGCTGGACGACAAAACCCGTTACTTCATCAATCCCACCGGACGTTTTGTTGTAGGCGGTCCGATGGGCGATTGCGGTCTTACCGGACGCAAGATCATTGTAGATACGTACGGTGGGATGGGACGGCACGGCGGCGGGGCCTTCTCCGGAAAGGATCCTTCCAAAGTTGATCGTTCGGCCGCATACATGGGACGCTACGTCGCCAAAAATCTTGTCGCGGCCGGGTTGTGCGACCGCTGCGAAGTTCAGGTGGCCTACGCTATCGGCGTGGCCCAGCCGGTTTCAGTCATGGTCAATACATTTGGAACAGGGAAGCTGCCGGAAGAGCGCCTTTCAGCTCTGGTACGCGAAACATTCGACATGCGTCCCCGCGCCATCATTGAGCAGCTTGACCTGCTGCGCCCGATCTACAGGCAAACCGCAGCCTACGGACATTTTGGACGTGAGATACCGGATTTTACCTGGGAGAAGACGGATAAGGCGGCAATTCTTAAAGAGAAAGCCGGAATATAAAGGAGCCTTACCATGTCAATAACTTACAAAATAGCGGTTCTTCCGGGTGATGGGATCGGTCCGGAGGTTATGGCCGAGGCGTTGCGCGTACTGGATGCCGTCGAGTCAAAATACGGGGCGACGTTCGAGCGAACCCGTGCCAATGTGGGTGGCGCCGGTATCGACAATGAAGGCAGGGCGCTTCCGCAGACGACCATTGATATCTGCAAGGGGAGTGACGCTATCCTGTTCGGTTCTGTGGGCGGCCCCAAATGGGAAACATTGCCGCCGGACGAACAACCCGAGCGAGGAGCGCTCCTGCCGCTCCGCAAGATATTCGGTCTCTACGCCAACCTGCGTCCGGCCATTATTTTTCCCTCTCTGACCGGTGCTTCGTCGCTCAAGGAAGAGGTAATCGGCGGAGGCTTCAATATCCTGGTCATCCGCGAGCTGACCGGCGGCATTTATTTCTCTCAGCCGAAAGGGATCGAAGGTGCCGGACGTGACCGGGTCGGTGTGGATACCATGCGTTACAGTGTGCCGGAGATCGAGCGCATCACCCATGTCGCTTTTCAGGCCGCCAGGAAACGCGACGGCAAGGTCTGTTCGATCGACAAGGCCAATGTTCTTTCCACTTCGGTACTGTGGCGCGAGATCGTCACCGGTATTGCCGGGGAATACCCGGACGTGTCGTTGTCGCACATGTATGTCGACAACGCCGCCATGCAACTGGTCAAGTGGCCCAAGCAGTTTGACGTCATTCTGTGCGAGAACATGTTCGGCGATATTCTCTCCGATGAAGCCGCCATGCTGACCGGCTCTTTGGGCATGCTTCCCAGCGCTTCACTGGCTGAAGGTACTTTCGGCATGTATGAGCCCTCCGGCGGTTCGGCTCCGGATATCGCCGGCCAGGGTATCGCCAACCCGATCGCCCAGATTCTCTCGACCGGGATGATGCTCAAGTTCTCCTGCGGCATGCCGGAAGCGGCTGACGCCATCGACAATGCTGTGGCCAGAGTATTGGATCAGGGTTTCCGAACCCGTGACATATATCAGAACAAACCGGGCGAGAAGCTGGTTAATACGAAAGAAATGGGCGACGCGATCATTGCTGCGCTGTAGCTTTTATACCAATTTCAGAAAAGGAAAATGATCATGAAAGTAGGAATCGTAGGTTGGCGCGGTATGGTAGGTTCGGTTCTTCTCCAGCGCATGGTGGAGGAGGGTGATTTTAACACCGGTATTGAACCGGTCTTTTTCTCGACTTCGCAGGCCGGGCAGGCTGCGCCGATGAATGCCGGGACTCTGAAGAAGGCTGAAGATATCGAAGAATTGAATAAGCTCGATATTATCATCACCTGCCAGGGAGGCGACTACACCAAAGCCGTCCATCCTGAACTGCGCAAGCAGGGCTGGAACGGCTACTGGATCGATGCAGCTTCAACCCTGCGTATGGAGGACAACGCGGTCATCATTCTTGATCCGGTCAACCGCAACGTGATCGACAAGGCCCTCGCAAACGGCCAGAAGGACTTCATCGGCGGTAACTGCACCGTCAGCCTGATGCTGATGGCCCTGGGCGGTCTGTTCCGCGCCAATCTGGTGGAATGGCTCTCCTCCATGACCTATCAGGCCGCATCCGGTGCAGGCGCACCCAACATGCGCGAACTGCTCTCGCAGATGGGTGTTCTGCAGGGTATAGTTGCCGAAGAATTGAAGAATCCCGGCTCGGCCATTCTTGAGATCGATCAGAAAGTGACCGCCGCGTTGCGGGATGGCTCGATGCCGACCAAGGAGTTCGGCTTTCCGCTGGCCGGCAACGTACTTCCCTGGATAGATCGTGAGGTGGAGGATGGCCAAAGCCGTGAGGAATGGAAGGGTTTTGCAGAAACCAACAAGATCCTCGGTACTACAGCACCGATTCCGGTGGACGGTATCTGCGTGCGGGTCGGCGCCATGCGCTGCCACAGCCAGGCCATTACCATCAAACTCAACAAGGATCTGCCGATTGCCGAGATTGAACAGTTGATCGCCAACGACAACGAGTGGGTCAAACTGGTGCCCAACACCAAGGCGGATTCACTGGCCGGGTTGACCCCGGCTGCGGTTTCCGGGACGTTGACGGTGCCGATCGGCCGCGTACGCAAGATGAAAATGGGACCACAGTTCGTGCAGGCATTTACCTGTGGTGATCAGCTTCTGTGGGGGGCGGCGGAGCCGCTGAGGAGGATGCTGCGTATTCTGGTTGACAAATAATATTTCATCCATTCATAAAATTTTGATCGGGACGTGACCTTCTGTGGTTGCGTCCCGATTTTTTTTGGCACGTGAATACCCAGCGACACAAAATCCGGCATATGTGCTTAATAATTAGCCAGCCAGCGCTGCCATGAAATCTACTCCGTGAGTTATTTTACGGCCTATATCTGCATAACCATCTGTTATAAAAGTATATTTATATTCTGGCACACTCTATGCTGTTTTATGAAAACAGGACAACAGATTTCTGACAGAGTGAGCTGTTATGGCCAACAGCACTATCTATAGAGCAGAACGTGCAGTGATGAGATCAACGGAGCTTTCATCCAATCACCGTTCAATATCAACGTTGAAAAGGAGAGGAAAGATGAGAATCAACAGAGTTCTGGCAGCAGCAGGTTTGGCAACGGTACTGACATGCGGTTCGGCAATGGCAACCCCCACAAGTCAAACATGGATTCCTTCAACAGACGCAAAGGCCTTGAAAGAAGTCACCATTAACCTCACCAATATCGCGAGGTTTTCAAATGCTGGCGATGCTGGACCAAACTATTATGACGTTGGTATCGTTACAGGTTTGTTGCCATTTGAATCAGTAAAGCTGGAAATCGGGATCGACTACTTGACCACCGGTACCAAGGCAAAAATTGACGAATATCCTTTCTACTTCAACGCCAAGCTGGCAACTGCAGAGGATCTGGGCTTCAAGGGGATGCCTGCCCTTGCAGCCGGTGCCTACAATCTTGGAACCTATGACAAGCCTGATTATGGTCTTTCCACCCGCCAGAACATTGTATACGGACTTGCAGCTAAAACCATCCCGGTTATCGGCAGAATCTCAGCTGGCGGCTACTATGGAGCAAAGCGTGCACTGGCAAACGGAACTAACACTATTGACACCAACATGAACAGCGGCATGATGGCATCCTGGGATCGCACAATCGCCGAGGTCTCCGACAAACTCTGGGCGGGAGTCGACTACATGAGCGGCAACAACGGCAATGGTCAGCTCGGTATCGGAGCTTCCTGGGCATTCTCGAAGCAGATCACCGTTCTTACCGGCATCCAGATTTTCAACCCGTTCTACAAACCGACCGGCGGTGAAGCAATCCCCGGCGGCAAGCCGGCCTTCACTACCCAGCTCTTTATAAATCTTCCCTAGCTGTTCCTCCTTCAATTCGGGGGTGGGCGCCACCCATCCCCGCCTTTTTGAGGAGTTCATACATACACGATAACACAAGGAGGCAGGCGATATGAAACTCATCGAAGCGATAATCAAACCCTTCAAGCTTGACGAAGTAAAAGATGCTCTCAACGAGATCGGCATCGAAGGAATCACCGTCAGTGAAGTCAAAGGTTTCGGCCGCCAGAAAGGCCATACGGAACTGTATCGCGGAGCAGAATATGTTGTGGATTTTATACCTAAAATCAAGATGGAGATCGCGGTCAGCGACGACCTGGTAAACAAGGTGGTCGAGACCATTCAAAATACGGCCAAGACCGGCAGGATCGGCGATGGCAAGATCTTCATCATCTCACTGGAAGAGGCGGTCAGGATCAGGACCGGTGAAAAAGGATCCGACGCGATCTGACAAGGACGCGATAATCTTCAGGAGGAATCTCATGAAACTCAAACTCTATCTTGCATCAATAATGTTAGTAATCCTGTCCGGCCTGATCCCGATCGCTGCCATGGCAGAAGAAAAGAAAGACACTCCCCCGGCCGCAGCTCCTGCTACAGCGGCTCCAGCAGTGACCACCGCAACAGTACCGGCGGCCCCCGCAGCGGCCTCGCCGGCTCCAACTCCGGCTGCTGCTCCGGCTTCCGGCGCAGCAGCCACACCGCCGGATGTCAAACCGGTTCTGAATACCGGTGACACCGCCTGGATGCTGGTCTCTTCGGCACTTGTGCTGCTGATGATCCCCGGGCTGGCACTGTTCTACGGAGGCATGGTACGCCAGAAGAACGTGCTCTCCACCATGATGCACTCGTTTGTCGCCATGGGCATCGTCGGTGTACAGTGGGCGGTCATCGGCTATTCACTCTCCTTCGGGCCGGATATGGGCGGTATGGGGCTGATCGGGAACTTCAGCAAGATCATGTTGAACGGTCTGATAATCATGAAAGACGCCGCCAGCGGTACGGTCGAATGGGCGTTGTTCCAGAACTACACCAAAGAACCGGGCGCAATACCTGAACTGGTCTTTGCCATGTATCAGGCCATGTTCGCCATAATCACCGTTGCCCTTGTCTCGGGCGCCATGGCGGAGCGTGTCAAATTTTCAGCCTACTGCCTGTTTGTCCTGCTCTGGACCACACTGGTTTACGATCCTCTGGCTCACTGGGTCTGGATGTCAGACGGCTGGCTCTTCAAGAAGGGCGCCCTGGATTTTGCCGGCGGCACGGTTGTACATCTTTCATCCGGTATTTCGGCTCTGGCGTTTCTGATGTTCCTCGGCAAGCGGCACGGCTTCCCGCATGAGCGTATGGCTCCTCACAACCTGCCGTTGACCATGCTGGGGGTTGGTCTGCTCTGGTTTGGCTGGTTCGGCTTCAACGCCGGTTCGGCGATTGTCGGCCCCAATATCTCTGATGCAGCCGGTGGTCTGGCCGGTCTGGCCTTTACCACCACGACCATCGCCCCGGCGGCAGCCGGCCTCTCCTGGATGATCGCCGAGTGGATCCACTCAGGCAAGCCGAGTGCTCTCGGCTTCGGTTCGGGTGTTGTTGCCGGTCTGGTCGTCATTACTCCGGCAGCCGGTTTCGTGCAGCCCGGTGCCGCTCTGCTGATGGGTATTGCAGCCGGTCTGGTCTGTTACGGTGGTATCCTTCTGAAAGCTAAACTTAAATATGACGACTCGCTGGATGCTTTTGGCGTACACGGTATCGGCGGGACCTTTGGAGCAATCATGACCGGTGTATTCGCTACCGTGGGCGCTACCGGCCTGCTTGCAGGAAACGCCAAGCAGCTCATGATCCAGTTCATCGCAGTTCTTGCGGCAGGCGCCTATGCCTTTATCGTCACCCTGGTCATTACCTTCCTTCTTGACAAAACCATCGGCCTGCGTGTCGAGAAGGAAGACGAGATCATGGGCCTCGACCAGACCCAGCATTCGGAATCCGGCTACAACATGTAATCAAATATTTACAGCTTAACTTCGTACCAATTAGCCGCTATTCTTTATGAAAAGATTAGCGGCTTTTTTTATTTCATTCGTACCTGTATCGTACCTTTTTCATGTTGCTACACAATCAGGCGCTTAGGTGCTTAGCACCATTTTCCATACGTCGCTTATAAAGTTCACTCTCTATATCAAACATTAACCTTCCAAGACGCTCTCTGGTATCTTGATCAATGGATGTAAACCTCAGACCTACCATAGGAACTGACACATAGGCCACTTCAGCAACCATTTCAAGCGGTAGAGCTCCTTCACCGGTATATAATGTCAGAAAAAACTTACTGTCTTCAGGGGGTAATGGAATATGTTCGAGTCGAACCAAAGCACCTCCAAACGAAATATCATTGAGCCACCCTGAGAGACTCTTATCATTATCAGCCAGAATTGCTTGTGTGGCAAACGGTACTCGATGAAATGCTCTTTTTTCAATCATGTTGAAGTAACTCTCCTTTGCTTGTCAAATGAGATTGCCTCGTGTAACTCAGATGCTGACTCAGTCCTACATGGTCAGGTTTATGTATCTTACTTCGTCGTCGTAGTCACTCCCCTGCCATACAGGTTCTCCCGCCATTCCGTCTCGCCCTGGATGCGCCAGGTGGTGTCAGGTGGTGTCAGGTTCAGTGTAGAGCAAAGTTCCTCCCGATGCAACCGATAGTCCGTTTGATCCGTTGGTCTGCATACCGTAGACCTGACCGGTCTTCCTATTGTGCCTGCGGAAAGAAAGTCGCTTGTGGTAGGGATTACTCTGGTAGAGGCTGCAACACAGCGATTTCCCGCTGACTTGGCGGGTAGCCGTTACAGTCCCCGAAAGAAGTGATGAACTGCAGCACCTGTCGCTGACGTGGGGTAAGCTCTTTTTTGGATTTCTCCGTTGCATTGACTGCGTCAATGACGTATAGTCAACACTACTGGTTTGCGGGGGTGATGTACTATTCTGCTGTTGTTCATGTATCCAAAAATCGTGCAGGAGAACCAGATACACACGACTAACTTAGACAACTCAAGAAGATCGTTGAGGAGGAATATCATGCATGATGAACTTTTTCAGGAACTGTTGGCAAGCATGAAACAAGGCGCGGAGATCATGAAAAGCACAATGCGGCTATCTCGGTCTTTTGAATTTCCAGAAACCGAAGTACGCGCATTACGTGCGCAGTTCGGTCTTTCACAGGATAAGTTTGCAGACCTCGTGGGAATCAGCGTAGGAACGTTAAGAAACTGGGAACAAGGTCGCCGTAAACCGGAAGGCCCGGCACGTGTGCTTTTGCGGGTAGCATCCTGTCATCCGGAGGCTCTTTTAGACACCGGTAGGGAACAACCGAAACGAGCTGACCGCACACCATCGCACTCAACCGGACGAACTTAAAAGCTCCGCTCCGCTCAGGGTCTTACATCCATGATCTTCGGAATCGGTACTGACATCGTCGACATAACGCGTTTCCAGCGTTTCCTGGATGAAGAGAACACTGCTCTTCTGGAGCGGCTCTTTTCCGAGGATGAGCGGACAACATGCGCAAAACGCAAGGGTGCTGCTTCGTGTCTTGCGGCCCGCTTTGCTGCCAAAGAGGCATTTGTGAAGGCACTTGGAACCGGTTTGCGGGATGGTATCTCGTGGCGGGATATGGAAGTCTCCAATGATGCGTTGGGAAAACCGGAGTTAAGGCTTTCCGGAAAAGCAGCAGAGTTGTATAAAGTTAATAAACTGAGATTTATTCATCTTTCGTTGTCGCATGATGGCGGAAATGCCATGGCAATGGTGGTTTTGGAGACAGCATGATTGTTATTGCCGCACATACCATGCAGGAGATCGACAAACGGACAATTGAGGAGTTCGGTATTCCGGGGCTTCAACTTATGGAGACCGCCGGGCGGAGCTGCGTTGATGAAATCCTCCGTGAATTCGGGCAAATCGGGAACGCCGTAGTTTTGGCCGGCAAAGGCAACAACGGCGGCGATGGCTATGTCATTGCGCGTCTGCTGAGTCAGGCCGGGTGGAACGTCAAGGTCATCGTCCTGGCCGACCGTAATCAGATTGGCGGAGACGCAGCCGTAAATCTCGACAAACTTTCTGGCAAAATGACCAGTTTCTGTACCAGTGCTGGGGCATTGACCGACCTGCACCTTGAAGGTATTTCTCATGCCGACGTAATCGTGGACGCTCTGCTCGGCACCGGTCTGAGCAGTGATGTCTGCGGTATATACCGGGAGGCCATAGATCTTATCAATACATCGGGGCATCCTGTTTTGTCAGTAGATATTCCTTCCGGCATTCATGGCACAACGGGAAGTGTGCTGGGAACAGCCGTCCGTGCTACTATTACCGTTACCTTTGCCTTTTCAAAACTGGGGCATGTGCTTTTCCCCGGAGCCGAATACACCGGACGACTTGTTGTTGCTGACATAGGCATCCCGCGTGAACTGATGGCAACCGCCTCCGGATATGACTTTCTGAATGTGGAAGCAATACGACCCATGCTGAGTCGCCGCGATCGTACAGCTCACAAGGGTCGTTACGGACACTGCCTGATAATAGCCGGTTCCACCGGTAAAACGGGAGCAGCAGCCCTCTCTGCCAACAGCGCGGTCAGAACCGGTTCCGGTCTTGTAACTCTTGCGGTTGCTGAAAGCATTCATAGCGTTCTGGAAATAAAAACCACCGAAGCGATGACGATAGCGTTGCCGGACTCTGGTGTCGGTCACCTTACCGGCAGTAACTTTCCTGCTCTTGAAAAGATGCTGCCCGGTAGGGATGTCGTTGCACTTGGTCCGGGCCTGGGTCGCCATCCGGATACTGTGACCCTGGTGCAGGCTTTACTCGAGACAATAACAGTTCCGCTCGTAATCGATGCCGACGGCCTGAATGCCTTGGCTGAAGATTTGAACGTCCTGCGGCGTAGCCGCTCCACCAGCGTGATCCTGACCCCTCATCCGGGTGAAATGTCCCGGCTGCTGGGCACATCAGTCCCGGATGTGGAGGCCGACCGCATCTCCGTGTCTCAGGAATTCGCCTGCAACTACGGTATCTATCTGGTGCTGAAGGGGGCCCGCACAATAATTGCCGCTCCGGACGGAACGATCGCCATCAACGGCAGTGGCAACCCCGGAATGGCCAGCGGCGGGATGGGGGACGTGCTTACCGGAATAATTGCCTCGCTGCTGGGACAGGGCTATGCAGCCGGGGATGCCTGCCGTCTGGGAGTTTTCGTCCATGGTTATGCTGCCGATATGGTTGCCGGGGAGAAGGGAGAGATCGGAATTAATGCGACAGATGTTCAGGAAAAACTGCCCTATGTATTCAATACATTGATGAATACATAGGTTTTTCTCTAAATCCAAGGAGTTTTCATCATGCTGACAGTTGCAGAAATAATGACAAAAGATGTCATCACAGTACGGGGATCCACTACGGTTCGGGAGATGGCCGAAATATTCGATAAAATGCGTTTCGGCAGCCTGCCTCTGGTGGACAATGACGGGAACCTGGCCGGAATAGTCACCGCTTCCGATCTGATTGAGCAGGGGCGCCCTCTGCATATTCCGACGGTTATTTCGCTTTTTGACTGGGTAATTCCTCTTGAAAGCGAGCGGACTCTCGAAAAGGACCTTAAAAGAATTACGGCCCAGACTGCAGCAGAGTTGGCTGCAACAGATGTTGCCACCGTTGCAGCCACGGACCTTGTCAGCGTTGCTGCGGAAATCATGAGCAGCCGCAAGCTGCATGCCCTGCCGGTTGTGGAAGGGAAAAAAGTAGTCGGGATCGTATCACGTATCGATATTATTCGTAACATGAACCGGTAATGTCAGGATTGGAAATCACATCCAACTCCCCGTTTGAGACGGAAGAGCTGGGGGGGCTGCTTGGACACTTTCTGTCGGCAGGATCTTTTGTAGCTTTGAGAGGCGGTCTCGGTGGCGGCAAAACCTGCTTCACACGTGGCATTGTTGCTGCAGTTGCCCCGCAGGACGCGCACAAGGTCTCCAGCCCGACGTTTGCAATCATGAACAGCTATGTTGGAGACACTCCGGTTTACCATTTTGATTTCTACCGCCTGGCTGGTGATAACGACATTGCCGAACTTGGTTTCGATGACTATTTTTATGGTGATGGTGTCTGTGTCATAGAGTGGTCCGAGCGGATATCCGAATTGCTGCCGGATGATTATATTACCGTCAGATTTGAATACAAAGGGGAGAACCAACGCGTAATCACGCTGAACTCCTGTGGTTCAAAATCGATAAACATTCTCGAACAACTGGTTAAGCAGCGTACGAGTTATAATTTTCTTTGACCTGAGAGCAACATATCTGTTATAGAGCAGAACTGATCAATTCGTCTTTTCAACCAAATATTATATGAAGGAGAGCAGTATGGCGCTTGTAGTCCAAAAATACGGCGGCACTTCAGTCGGGACCACCGATCGAATCAAGAACGTCGCCAAACGTATCATCAAAACCTATGACGCTGGAAACGACTTGATTGTCGTTGTTTCTGCAATGTCAGGCGAGACTAACAAACTTGTCGCACTGGCCAACGAAATGTGTGAAATCCCGGATGGGCGAGAGTACGACGTGCTTGTCGCTACGGGCGAGCAGGTCACTATCGGTCTTCTGGCTATGTATCTTAAGTCTCAGGGATACAAGGCAAAATCCTATCAGGGCTGGCAGGTACCGATCGTTACTGATTCCACAGCCACCAAGGCCCGCATCGCAAGCATTGATGATAAAAATATTCGTGCTGACCTCAAGGAAGGTACGATTGTTATTCTGGCTGGCTTCCAGGGCATTGATACCGGCGGCAATGTCACGACTTTGGGCCGCGGCGGTTCTGACACCTCGGCCGTAGCCATAGCTGCTGCTCTTAATGCCGATGTCTGCGAGATATACACCGACGTAGACGGGGTTTACACTACCGATCCCAACATCTGCAAAGAGGCCCGCAAAATTGAGAAGATCTCTTATGATGAAATGCTGGAACTGGCCAGTCTGGGAGCAAAAGTTCTTCAGATCCGTTCTGTAGAATTTGCAAAAAAATACAACGTGGATGTACATGTCCGCTCAAGTCTCAACGAAAACACCGGTACAATGGTTACCAGGGAGGATAAGGAAATGGAAGGGATTCTTGTTTCAGGGGTTGCATACGACAAAAATGAGGCCAAGATTGCTGTGATGGGTGTACCGGATAAGCCTGGTATCGCAGCAAAGATACTTACCCCGCTTTCTGACGCAGCCATCTCGGTTGACATGATCGTCCAGAACGTCGGCAATGACGGACTGACAGACTTCACATTCACTGTTACCAAGGCTGATTTGAAGCAGGCGCTCCTGATTACCAATGAAGCGGCAAAAGAGATTCATGCCAGACAGGTGTTGTCAGATGAGAATATCAGCAAAATATCGATTGTCGGTCTCGGCATGCGCAGCCACGCAGGCGTTGCAACCCGAATGTTCACGGCTCTGTCGCAGAACAATATCAACATTCAGATGATTTCGACTTCAGAGATCAAAATTTCAGTCGTTATTGATGAAAAATACACCGAGCTGGCCGTGCGCGTCATGCACGAGACCTTCGGTCTGGCTGGCTGATAGAACCGACTTACAACGGTTGCTTACTAAAGGGGAGAACACACGTGGTTCCCCCCTTTTGCATTGGAAATCACAATGAAACCTGAAAAACTCGATCAAAACTTTTTCAATTATCGAGACAAATGCCTGCAACCTGTAAGAGCAGGGGTTGTCAGCGAATACCCTCTGCAGCTGATCGTCAACGGCCGAGAAATTGCGACGTTGATCGGCTCTCCGCATGAGCTTCGTTTCCTGGTTGCCGGATTTCTGCGTCTGCAGGGTTTTGTATCGGCTCTCTCTGATTTTGAAATGTTCAGCGTATGTGACGATTTCGGCGCCGCCAATGTCAGAATCAAGGGTGAACTTCCGGAACGGCTGAAACCGGTACTGACGTCCGGCTGTGGCGCAGGAATAAGCTTCAGTATGCCAACTGTAATTTCTGCCACTTCACACCAGGAGAGTCAGAATTCGGCAATTAATATCAGAGTGCAGCCTGCTCACATTTTTACCCTCATGGAAGAACTGGCCAAAAATGCTGATCACTACCGCTCGCACGGCGGCATCCATTCGGCCGCCATAGGACGATCCGGAAAACTCATACTGTATGCCGAAGACCTGGGCAGGCACAACACTTTTGACCGGATCGCAGGTGAAGCGCTTTTCAAGGGGATAGACCTGACAGGGGCAGAGTTGGTGACATCCGGTCGGGTCTCGACCGAGATGGTTGCCAAAGCGGCTCTGATGAAGATCAGATTGATCGCATCGCGCACATCCCCCACCGATATGGCCGTAAAGCTGTGCGATCAGGCCGGCATCTGTCTGGTCGGCTATGTGCGGGGCGGTTCCTTCATCGCCTACAGTCACCCCGAAGTAATTGAGGAATTCCCGTCGAGCGTCAAGATTGATGGTGTGACCGGTGCTATTCTGGCAGGAGGGGCCTCAAGTCGCATGGGCAGAAACAAGGCGCTCCTTGAGGTTGATGGTTCTCCGATAATAGCACGCACATATCGGACTCTGGCTAGCCTGTTCCACGAGGTGATCATTGTTACCAATACACCGGACGACTACGCATTCATTCCCTGCCGCAAGGTACCCGACATTTATCCCGAAATCGGTTCTATTGCCGGTCTGCACTCGGCGCTGGCTCACAGCATGACCGGAAAAACCTTTGTCACTGCCTGCGACATGCCATTTGTCGATTCGTACATCATACGCCATCTGTGCAATCTGCAGCACAATGGATACGATGCTGTCATCCCTTTCAGTGAAGGTGGCCAGGAACCACTACATGCGGTCTACACATCACAATGCAAAGATGTGTTCGAGAGAGCCATCAACAATGGAGAGCGAAAGATTCTTGACATACTGTCCCGGATGAAAACACGACTGGTGACATGGGAGGAGATGCAGGAGGTCGCTGGCTCGGCAGTGGCTTTCCTCAATGTGAATACACCGGAAGAGTATGGAACAATCCGGGAAGTCATGTAGATGTAATCACCCGTTTTCGTCTGCGCAGCCTGGCGAAAAAGTCACTCAGCAAACCGGCGCATGTACTTTCAAGAATACGTGGAACCAGTTCGACGCGATGATTCAGACGGGAATCATTGGAAAGATCATAGAGCGAGCCGGCCGCCCCGCCTTTCGGGTCATGGCAACCGAAGACAACCGTGGAGATACGGGCCAGGATAATAGCTCCCATGCACATGCTGCATGGTTCGAGCGTTACATACAGAGTCGTATCCAGCAGCCGCCAGGAACAAAGTTTCCGGGCGGCTTTTCTAATTGCGATCAACTCGGCATGCGCGGTCGGATCATGGGCTGATTCACGCATGTTGTGCCCCCGTGCAATGATCTGACCGTTGCGTACAATAACACAGCCAATCGGCACTTCGTCCATGGCTTCTCCCTTGCGAGCTTCGGAAACAGCACGGGTCATCCAGTATTCATGGCATCTTTCACTCATAAATGGAATGCGGATTATTACTTTTGCGTCATGGGCAAGGCATAGAGTGCGGGGGTGGGATCACCATCAGCCGTCTTGCGATACTATCAACTATCCTGATGCCATCCACGGCAGAACTTATGATTCCGCCGGCATAGCCGGCTCCTTCACCGGTCGGATATAACCCTTTGACTCCTACGGATTCGCCGCTGGAATCACGCAAGATTCGAACTGGTGCCGATGTACGGGACTCGATGCCGATCAGGGTTGCTTCGGCTGTGACAAACCCCTTAAGCCTTCGTTCGAAGTCTGTAATTCCTTTCCGCAATGCGGTGATGATAAATGGCGGCAAAACAGTGTCAAGCTCGGTTTCGCAAATTCCGGGTCGGTAGCTGGCGATAGCAGGCCCCTTTCCCGGCAGCCGCAGAAAACCGAGCAGATTCTGGGCCGGGGCGCGATAGCCGCCTCCACCCGCCGAAAAGGCCTGTTGCTCCCACGTGCGCTGAAGACGAATACCGGCAAGTGGTCCGATCCCCTCGAAGTCATCCTCACGTACATTGACCACCAAGGCGCTGTTGGCGAACGGTGAATTGCGCAATTGACCGCTCATACCGTTTGTCACTACTCCGCCGACCTCGGATGCGCCACCCACCACAACCCCACCCGGACACATGCAGAAGGAGTAGGCACTGCGCCCGCTGGTGCTATCATTCCACGTGACTGCATAGTCGGCCGCCGGCAGGAGCGGATATCGCGCACTGCCATACTGGATGCGGTTTATCAGCTCCTGCGGATGTTCCACCCGCAGCCCCATCGCAAACGGCTTCCGCTGCAGAGGCACCTGGCACCTTTCCAGCAGTTCGTAGGTATCCCGTGCGCTGTGCCCGCAGGCCAGAACAAGATTATCGCAAGGGAGCTCCTCGTTATCATTGACCAACAACGATGTGATCTTTCCGTCACGAATAACCATATCTGACATGCGACAGCCAAAGCGGATGATAAACCCGTGTTCAATCAGATACCGGCGAATGGAACTTACAACAGTCCTAAGGCGATCAGTTCCGATATGCGGCTTGGCGAGGTAGAGTACTTCTGACCGGGCACCGAAGGTAACCAGCTGTTCCAGTACCCAGGGTACGTGAGCATCTCTGGAACGACATGTCAATTTGCCATCGGAAAAAGTTCCGGCACCCCCTTCACCGAACTGGACATTTGATTCAGGGTTGAGAATGCCGTCTTTCCAGAAACGCTGCACGGACAGCACCCGCTGTTCAACCGCCTCACCACGCTCAATGATCGTAGCCGTCAAGCCGTATTGTGCCAGCCGCAGCGCGGAAAACAGACCGGCAGGACCGCTGCCGACGATAATGATCCGCTTGCACGAGCGAACCGGTACCAAAACTTCCGGAACAGCATCCGGACACCACTCCAGAGAGTTATTTCCGTCTATTTGCGCTTGAAAGGCCTCATCAGCAGAGAACGACAGTGTGAAGACAAGCTTGATATGCTGTTTTTTACGCGCGTCGATACCTTTGCGGATTATGCAGACATTGCGCAGAGCGGTTGCAGGAACTGCCAGTTTTGCCGCCAGCAATAACGGGAGAGTCTCTTCACTATCGTGGGGAGAGAGAGTCAGATTACGGTAGATATACGGCATAGAATCAGCTTTGCAGGTACTTTTCCCGCTCCAGGAGTTGTTCGACTATGATAACTATATCGATCGGACGAGTAGATTTGGGGATGTGAATCTTGGCACCCATTTCCGGGGTTTCATGCTCATGGGGAGTCTCCTGGAACATGGATGTCAGCAGCACAATCACCGGTGGGGTATCACCAGCCAGTCGGCCAATCTCCATACAGGTACTGACACCACCCATGCGAGGCATGACCAGATCAGAAATAACCGCGTCAGGCGCATTGTCAAGGTATGCCTTAACTCCTTCAATACCATCGTTGGCATTTAAAACCATAAACCCGTTTTCACGGAAATTATCCGTCAGAACCTTCTGAAAAAACGGGTCATCGTCAATTATCAGAATCTTTCTTTGTGATGCAGTCATGGCAAACCTTTACTGTCCCGTGGGGCGGAGTTATCAATAATGGTAAAAATACTACACTATTCTCGTCGGGAGGGGAAATAAAAGTGATTGTAAGATCATTTCAAACACAGGCCGGGAATTCCAGGCGGAAAACAGTTCCCTCCGGCGAAGTGCGTTCAACTGCGACACTTCCCTCGTACATACGGGCGATGCGCTGGACGACAGGTAGGCCCATCCCGGTTCCGCGTGCCTTGGTACTGAAAAATGGTTCAAATATACTCGGTAGAATACTTTCCGGAATCCCGCCGCCACTGTCACCAACTCTGACAACCACACTGCCTGCCTGCTCCAATATTTCAATTTCAAGCCGCCCACCATGAATCATCTCATCCATTGCATTGAGAAACAGGTTAGTGAAAATCTGTTCCAGTTCTGCCTGGTCTGCCTTTATCGGAGAGGGTACTACATGATAACGCCGTTCGATCCGGATCTTTCTGGCCTCTATCTGCGGGGAAAATACTTCCAGGGCATTGTCAATCACCTCATTAATCTGCACGTCTGAAGTAATGTTTCGAGTTCGCCGCGATGCATCAAGAAGTTTGCGGATGATTAATTCTACCCGGTCAACTTCTTTCAGTATTTTTCCCTGATAGTCAAGTTGTTCCGGGTCGCTGGTGTTCTGCCGCATCAACTGGACAAACAGTGAGATCGAATTGAGAGGGTTACGAATCTCATGGGCCATGCCTGCCGACAGATAGCCCAACGCCGCCAGCTTTTCAGACTGAAGTATCTCGTCTTGAGCCTTCTGAAGTGCATCGGATTTTTCACGTACCCGCTTCTGCAGATCCCGATTCCACTCTTCGATTTCCCTCAACAATCGCTCGTGCTCAAGCTGAAGTTCCTTGTTATGCAGTTCGATCTCTCTGATTCTCAGGACATTTTCGAGCCGTTCGACCAGATTACGGTTGTTAAACGGCTTAAGAATATATTCAGAGGCGCCCGCCTTCATCAAGTGGACCGCGACCTCTTCGCTCCCTTTGCCGGTAAACATGACCACGTATGTAGCCGGAAATCTGGACTTGATCTGCCGCAAGGCTGTCAATCCGTCCATCTCCGGCATCAGGTAATCGAGCAGAACCAGTTCCGCCTCATGTTCGGCAATAAGCTCCAGACCGGCTACAGCGGATTGATTCGCAAAAACCCTGAAACCTCGTCTGGAAAGTACCAGTGAAGTCAGGTCAAGAATATTCTGGTCGTCATCTATAATGACGACCGTAGCCTTTGCACCTGGTGATTTCGTTTCTGTCTGCATGAAGGGATGGATGGTTTACCCGGTGGTAATACTATGCGACCGGCAGTCTGATAGTCATCACCGGGCAGTTGGCAGAACGCACAACCCGTTCGGCCGTGCTGCCAAAGATGAGATGATCAAGACCGGTCCGTCCATGGGTGCCGAGCACGATCAGCGAAGCTCCGATCTCGTCAGCTTCGCGGGTGATTTCATCGTATGGGATTCCTGTAACAATGGCTGTTTTGTAGTTGGAAAAGGAGCCCATTCTGGTACTGCAGAAATCATCCATCATTTTTACGGCACTCTCTTCGATCTCCTTCTCCAACTGCTCGAAGGAAATATGAGGGACGTAGAAACCACGCAGATCAACCGGCTCGTTTATGACGTGCATGATGGTAAGCTCGGCATCAAACTTGATCGCCAAGGTCAGCGCATATTCAAAAGCCGACTCCGAGTTCTCCGAAAAATCGATAGCCGTTAGAATCTTTTCAAACAATTTCGACATATTATCCTCCCTCCCGCATCGGGGACTATTTCACACAACTTTAAAAATCTTGTTGATAACTTTTTTCAGGTCATCATATCTGACCGGCTTGTTAATGTACTCGAAAGCCCCCAGGTTCATCGCTTCCAAGTAGGATTCCACTTCTCCGTAGGCGGTAATCATGATAACATTACTTTGCGGGTGGTTGCGGTTAAGCTCGCGCAGGAACGTCAGGCCGTTCATCTCAGGCATATTTATGTCGGTAATGATCAGCTCGACTTCCCGGTCCCGGAGGAAGTTAAGTGCTTCAAACCCGTTCCCGGCCGACGATACATCATAGCCATCGTGAGCAAGAATTTTCGAAAGCGCCACCCGGGCATTCTCCTCATCATCCACTATCAGGATTCGCTTGCTTACGTGTACCACCATCAGCTCCCCAGCAAAAAAACGTGAGTTTTTATCAGAAACGGTACCTGTCTCTGCCGAATTTCGGACGGGGACCAGTTCGAGAGAAGCTTAACACGGGTCTAACTACTGTCAAGTCGAAGAACGATATTTTTTTGCTTTGCAAAGAGTTCTGGACTTTGCGGGGACGAGACATGCTTTGCCAATAATCGGGCTACGGTTTGATGCCGTCGGCATCAAACACAACGTAGGCGGGCTTTCCTGATGGTCCGAGCTGTTTTAACGGTTTGCCGTTCAACTCAACATCAATCCCACCGGCATTACTTACATCAAGTGCGACACTCTTTTCCGCCTTCCATTCAACGATATCGCCGACCGTGAGTTCATATGACTGAGGTTCCAAACCATCTACTGCAGCATTCAGATTACCATTCTGTGTGATCTTGATTTTTAGAATGAAACTTTTTCCGGGATCAGCAGTTTTTTTTGATTGTTGCAATTTGTCGGAACCATTCGACATGGCAGATTTGGATTCGGTAGTGGGCTCTCCAGTTTCATGTGGTGCCGTCCTGACGTTTGCGGATGTCCGATACGGCTGAACAGCAGTAGCAGGAAGAGCGACAGCAGGAATAACAGCAGGTTGAGACGGGCGGATAGCTGGCGCAGGTTGACGTTTAAAGAGTGTCGCGGTTATAAGTATCAACAGCAGAAGAACGGTCGGGACCACCAGTTTCCGGAGTGAAACCAATCGTCGAGTCGAACGGCCGGCTTTGGCAGAAGTGCTTTCTATCGTGATTTTTCCAAATTTGGCGCTATACAGCTTATCGTACATCCGAGCCATGTCGTCAGGATTCAGGCCGAGATAGACTGCATAAATGCGAAGAAAGCCTTTGAGATATGTCAGATTGGCGAAGCCGCTGATCTGATCTTCTTCCAGTGACTTTAGATAGGAGATTGCTATTTTTGTGGTTTGAGACGCCTCCTCAAGCGAAATATCGTGGTATTCACGACAACGTTTGAGGATTGTCCCCGGAGAATTGCCGGGTGTATCAGTGGGAGTTTCTATTGTTCCGGACATACTGCTGGCCTCATTTATTTGAGCAGATCCAGGTAACCGAGAGCTGCACGCCCTAACTCAGTATCCGGAACGAGCCTGACGGCATCTTTAAAAGCGGCACGAGCCGCCTCCAGGCTGTTAAGCTTCAACTGAGCCTGACCAAGGTAGAAATAGGCGGCGCCGTAGTCTCGATAGATTTCAAGCGCTTTGTTATACTCGATTATGGCCTGCTCACTCTTTCCCATGGCGAACATTACCCGCCCAAGCGAGACTCGTACGATCGGATTGCGAGGATTCATAACTGCAACAGCACGCAACTCTTCCAGCGCCTTGGCATAATCACCCTTGCCAAGATAGGCCAGTCCCAGATTGATCGCGGCGTTGTCGCTGTTTTCAGAAAAAAGGTCGTCTTTGACGATCTTGAACTGCTGAATGGCATTATCCCAGCGTTTCAGCTCAAGATAAGCAACCCCCAGATCATTGCGTGCCGCGGAATAGCCGGGTTTGAGCATGATGGCACGCTGAAGCATCGGCTCTGCAAGGTCGGGTCGTTTTTTTCCCAGATAGGCCATACCCAGATTATAGAGGATTTCGGGATTATCCGGGTCAAGTTTATTAGCCTCGGTCAGATCGATCAGTGCGGAGGTATAATTACGTTCACCAAGATAGGAAAGTCCCATCTGATAGTGGTAAGAGGCTGGATTTGATTTGGTTTGCTGTTGAGCGTGCCCGGTCATGCATCCGGGCGCAATCTGAAACAGAAGTAATACAGCTATGTGGTGAAGACGAATATTCATTGCACTACCTCAGGTCCAACCGGTTGTATCCCGGTAAATCTACCAATATAATCCAAAAAAACAATAAATCAGATGGTTAGCCTTGTGTGACCGGAGTGGGCTCATGGATGGATTTCAATATCCTTGAAGTTTGTCAGAGACGTGAAGTGCTTGTAACGAGCCTCAATTTCCCGGTATGCCAGACGCTTCATCCGATCGAGGCTGAAATCCTCAACGTTGAAGGAAGCCATCACACTGCCAAAGACTATCGCCTGGCGCAGACCTTCTTCAGACAGATCGCCGGTGTTGGCAAGATATCCCATAAAACCACCGGCAAAGGTGTCGCCCGCACCGGTCGGGTCGAAAACATCTTCGAGTGGATAGGCCGGAGCTGCAAAGACAGAATCAGCGGTGAACATGAGCACGCCATACTCTCCGCGTTTGACGACCAGTCGCTTGCAACCCAGGGCAATGATCTGGCGAGCCGCCTTGACCAGATTGGCCTCGCCGGTAAACTGGCGAACCTCCCCTTCATTAATGACTACGATATCCACTTTTTGCAGAACCTTCTTCAACGAATCCTTTTTGGATGAGATCCAGAAGTTCATGGTGTCACAGGCCACCAGTCTGGGTTCTTTCATCTGATCCAGGACCAGCATCTGCAGGTCGGGGTCGATATTAGCCAGAAAGAGATATTCGGCTTCGCGGTAGGATTCAGGCAGGTTCGGTTGAAATTCAATCAACACGTTAAGCTGGGTGTCAAGCGTTTGAGCTTCATTCAGATCGAAACCGTATCGACCAGTCCAATGGAAGGTCTTGCCTGGAATGCGCTGAAGACCTTCAGTGTCAATGTCTCGGGATTGGAGAAAACGGACGTGTTCCTCCGGGAAATCCTCGCCCACGACCGCTACCAGTGATACATCCGTAAAGAAACTGGCAGATGTTGAAAAATAGGTGGCTGAACCTCCCAGCACATTTTCCCCCCGTCCGAAAGGGGTCTCGACCGTATCAAAAGCTACAGTGCCGACAACGACAATTCCCATAGAACTTTATCTCCTCGTTGAAAGTGTTTTCAAAATATCATGCCGCCGATTACGAGTCAAAAAAATTGTAGGTTAAATCATCTCCGATTACACAAACGAACATGCTTACGGGAAGAGCGCCACTCTTTCCAGCCCCATCGTCTCCGGAAATCCGCACATGAGATTCATGTTTTGAACCGCCTGACCAGAGGCGCCTTTCATGAGATTGTCGATGGCCGAGACTACTATGATACGACCTGTTCGCTCATCTGTCAGGGGGGCGATATCGCAGAAGTTAGAGCCACGGACAAAAGCGGTGGAAGGTAGACTTCCTCGGGGAAGTACTCGCACAAATGGCTCGCCTGCGTAAAATTCAAAGTAAAGGTTTACAAGTGTTTCGGTGCTGATCGTCTTTTTCGGCATGCTGTAGATTGTGGAGAGTATGCCCCGATCCATCGGCGCAAGATGAGGGGTGAAAGTCAGCATAACCGGTTTTTCTGCCAACAGCGACAGCTCCTGTTCGATCTCTGGGATATGTCGATGAACGCCTCCGACACCATAGGCCTTGAACCCTTCGTTCACTTCGCAGAACAAACTGTCAACTTTTGCTCCCCTTCCGGCACCGCTGGTACCGGAAGCAGAATCAGCGATGATACTTGAAAAGTCAATCAATCCTTGCTTCAATAGAGGTGCTAATCCCAGGATAATGCTGGTAGGGTAGCAACCCGGGTTAGCAACAAGTTGTGCCACCTTTATATTAGTCCGCCTGATTTCCGGCAAACCGTAGACCGCTTTTTTCAGATTGGCCGGATTGAGATGCGGCTCGTACCACTGTCTGTATACGGTCGGGTCGGAAAGCCGATAGTCAGCCGACAGATCGATAATTTTCTTGCCGAGCTTGAGAAAAGTCGGCACTACCTCCATAGCTGTCTTATGTGGCAGGGCCAAAAAAATGATGTCAGCTTTTTCGGCCAACCGCATTGGTTCCAGGTTTTCCAGAATGAGATCGCATCGCCCCAACAGTGTTGGAAAAACGGAGGATATTCGTTTGCCGGCGCTCTGCTCCGAGGTAACGCAAGTCACAGCCACCCCGGGATGGCAATGGAGGATACGGATAAGCTCAAGTCCGGTATAACCACTGGCTCCTATTATGGCAACATTCATCATGGATATGTCTCCTTTCCTGTCACACAAAAAAGGGGAAACCCTTGCGGATTTCCCCTTGTAGCATACCGCGAAGGCATGAATACAGTTATTAACGCTTGGAGAACTGGAAGCGGGCGCGTGCAGCTTTTTTGCCGTATTTCTTGCGCTCCTTCACTCGTGAGTCCCGGGTTATGAAACCAGCCTTTTTGAGAACGCCGCGAAGTTCGGGCTCATTCAGTAATAGCGCCTTTGTGATACCGTGTTTGATTGCGCCAGCCTGACCAGTATCTCCGCCGCCCGCTACAGTCACGAAAATATCAAAGATGCCGACTTTATCAACCAGCTCCAGAGGCTGGCGGACGACCATCTTGGATGTTTCACGACCGAAATAATCGTCCAGTGTCTTGTTGTTGACAGTGAACTTACCATCACCAGGTTTAAGCCATACCCGTGCAACTGAACTTTTGCGTTTGCCTGTTCCGTAATAGCTGACTGCTGCCATATAATCTATCTCCTCGGATATATTATTAAAGTGCCAGAATTTTCGGCTGCTGAGCCTCATGGGGGTGGCTGGAGCCGGCATATATTTTAAGTTTGTTGAGCATATGACGGGCGAGCTTGTTTTTAGGTAACATCCCTTTGACAGCTTTCTTGATCAGATCTTCGGGTTTTTTTTCCAGCAGTTTACCGGCGGATATTTCTTTTAGGCCACCTACGTAACCGGAGTGACTGTAATAGGTCTTATCAGACAGTTTGCGACCGGTCAGGGCAATTTTCCCGGCATTAACAACGATAACGAAATCTCCGGTGTCTACACTGGGGGTGTACATGGTTTTATTCTTGCCACGCAGGATACCGGCTACTTGAGTGGAAAGTCGCCCCAGCACTACATCCTGAGCATCGATAACAAACCAGTCTCGCTTGATAGTTTCAGCTTTCGCTACTTCCGTTTTCATAAATCCCTCGCTTCCACCAGTGCAACCTGCCAAGGCAGGCCATGTTTTTTTGAAGAGATACACTTTACTTAAAGAGAATGACTGTGTCAAGCAAAAAACAGAATAAGTACATGCAAATTTGTGGCAACGGCAACATCTTGACGTGTCGCGGTTGGGTGACTACAATGACGCTCGATATGCCCTTTATACCCATGACAAAAGAAGAGGCCAAGCAGCGAGGCTGGTCAGAACTGGACGTGATCTTCGTGTCAGGTGATGCCTGCATCGACCATCCCGCTTTCGGTGTTCCGCTGCTGGCACGCTGGCTGGAATCACGTGGATTCCGGGTCGGCATCATTGCACAGCCGGATTGGCGTTCTAAAGAACCGTTTATGATACTCGGGCGACCGCGTCTGTTCTTTGCTGTCTCGGCCGGCGCGATGGATTCGATGGTCTCGCATTACACGCCCGCTCGCAAACTGCGTCACGACGATGCCTATACACCCGGCAACCGTCACGGCGCCCGCCCTAATCGCGCTACCATCATCTATACCTCCCGTCTGAAAGAAGCCTTTAAAGACATACCTGTCATCATTGGTGGGATCGAGGCATCGCTTCGGCGCTTTGTTCATTATGATTTCTGGGAGAACAAGGTGCGGCGTTCGCTCTTGTTTGATGCCAAAGCCGACCTTCTGATTTACGGCATGGCCGAGCGGGCGCTTCTGGAAGTGGCCGAGCGGATGCGGGATGGCGAGTTGTTGGAAGAGATTCGTAACGTACGCGGTACGGCATATCATTACAGCGGTCCTGCCAACAGTACACACATCGCAATCCCGTCATTTGAGGAAGTATCCGCCTCCAAAGAAAAATATACAGAGGCTTTCCGTTTAGTCGCCCTGCAACAGAATCCATGGTCTGCAGGGGTTGTCGAACAGCGACATGGCAACCGGGTGCTGGTTTGTAATCCCCCGGCTCTTCCCTTGACGGAAGCTGAAATGGACACTGTCTATGCCCTGCCGTTTGAAAATGGCCCGCATCCATCATACGACGTGCAGATACCGGCCTGGGAGCAGATTAAAACATCCATTACCAGTCATCGGGGTTGTTTCGGTGGCTGTGCCTTCTGTGCCATCACCATGCACCAGGGCAGGATGATCCAATCCCGCAGCGCAGACTCCATACTCTCTGAAATAGCCATTTTGTCGGGCAAATCCTGGTTCCGGGGAAGTATCAGTGATATCGGCGGACCGACAGCCAACATGTACGGCCTTTCCTGTGGAGATCAGGAGGCAGCGAAGAACTGCCGACGCGAAAGCTGTGTTTTTCCAGAAATCTGCAAGAACCTGCTTACCGGAGATACTCGGGCAATCTCTCTGCTTCAGGCGGCACGCAAACAGGACGGGATCAAGCATATAGCCATATCATCGGGAGTACGTTATGATCTTCTGGAGAGGCAGCCCGGCTATTTTCGCGAGTTGCTCGGACATCATGTCAGCGGTTTGCTCAAGGTTGCCCCGGAACATCTGGCTGAACACATTACCGAGCTGATGCGTAAACCTGGCAGGAAGGTTTTTGAAAAGTTCTTTGCCAGATTCAGGGAAGAGAGCACTCGGCTTGGCAAACGTCAATCTATAGTCCCCTATCTGATATCCGGACACCCTGGTTGTACGTTGACAGATATGCTGGATCTGGCGCTGTCACTTAAAAAGATTGGAATAAAGGTTGAGCAGGTGCAGGATTTTACCCCCACACCCGGCACGATCTCCAGTTGCATGTTCCATACAGGGCTCGATCCAATGACCGGAAAGCGGGTATATGTAGCCAGAAGCGATAAGGAGAAGGGGCTGCAAAAAGCATTGCTTCTATGGCACCTGCCGTCGGAGCATGCAAAGGTATTGGAAGCGCTCAGAGAACTTGGGCGGGAAAGTGAAGCAGCAGCTCTGTTTGGAGAGTCTTTCTCAAGGAACCGGTGTGGAAAAGGTTGCTCCACTGAATTAATAAAGGGTTTCAGAGAGACCCCAAAAAAAACCGCGAAAAAAGCCCACTGATTTCAGCAGGCTTCTAATCACTTCTTCTACAGGCGTTTTACAAATTACTTCTTGGTAACGTTGGAAGCCTGCAGACCTTTCGGGCCTTGGGTTATATCGAAAGAGACCGCATCCCCTTCTGCAAGTGACTTGAAACCGTCACCAGCAATGGCGGAAAAATGAACAAAAACATCTTCTCCGCCTTCCTGCTCAATGAAACCAAAACCCTTTGTGTCGTTAAACCATTTAACCTTGCCCTGTGCCATGTTCCTGCCTCCTTTTTTCTCCGGTGCTTTCTGCCGGAATGTGGGTTACCGCCTAAGTTTCAGGAGTCTGATGCAGGAAAACCGCAAAGCCTGGCCAAACATGCTACTTGCACTGTTCTGCAAAAAGTTCCGAAACTTGCTGCCGGTGTCGTTTATCATAGACGGAAAGAGCGTGTCAAGAAAATTTAGCGGTTATAAATCACTGCGGGTGCGCTCAGGGAGCCTTTAGCTCTTCATTCTTATTCTGAAGCTTCTTGACCAGTTCAGGGTAACCACTGGCGGTAATGATCTTGTTGAACTGTGTACGATAGTTGGAAACCAGACTTATGCCTTCTATGACTACATCATAGACCAGCCATGCGCCACCCTGATTAGTAAGACGATAATCGAGGGTAAATTCGTCGCGCTTTGTGGTCAATACTTTCGATTTAACTTCAGCGTGATCACCATCCACACTTTCTTTAATATATATGATCTTCTCGTTATTGTAAGACTCAATCTTGGACGCGTAGGAATTTTCAAGCAGCGAAGCGAACAAGTCGGTAAACTGTTTCTTTTCTGCGGGAGTGCGCTGGTTCCAGTGTTTGCCGAGTGAGCGCCTGGCCATCTCAGAATAATCAAATACTGTGCCGATGGTTTTTTTCAGTGCTTGCCGGCGTTTCTGGTCATTTTTTTTGAGATCCTTGTCGGAGACAATCCTGACTACTTCATCTACGGCTTTTTTTACGTCGTCAATCGGAGTTGCGAAAGATTGTGCAGCAATCAATACAACTGCTAAAGATGCGCCTAGTATTCTCTTGAACATAATTTCTCCCGATGGATCTGCAGCAAAAATGACTCAGCGTTATTGTGTCGTTGATACACGCAGCCCCCTGGCTGTAGTGGTGATCTCATAAGCAGGATATTTCGCGCTGGCGAAATCCAGCACGATACGAACATTATCGGGGTGACACCCGATACGGATAGATTCGATTCCAAATCGTCGGACTGACGCTGTTTGAGACGGAATAGTGCATTCTGCACCCGGAATATCTATTGCGAGACGGTCAGGAGCGGATAGCCTCGTCTGCCTGTAATTCAGAATTCGAGTATTGGTATGAATTTCGATGCACGAGTCATCAATGGAAATATCATTAACAACAGAATAACTCCTGTAGGGACGTGCAACTGCGAAGTTGACGGGATCCACCTTTGTTGCGGCAATTGAGTCAGCCTGTTCAGTGTTCCGGGCAGGATCGGGAATCATCACAACTGGTTTGGTTGCAGGAATGTTACTTTTCTGTGGAGCAGTATCCTTTTCCGGTAACGGATCAACAGAGGTCGGAGTTGCAGCATTCGGAGTTTCGGGTACAACAGGCATGAAAGATTTTGACGTTTTCAAAGGTGGTTCGCCGGTAGCATAATCCAGATTGATCCTGGCAATCTGATAGTTGTAGATAGACTGAAAATACGCCGCCCGCATCCGGGCATATGCCTGTAAGGCCTCAAGAATTTCCTTGGCGGGCCCGAGTCCGAAATCAAAGTTTGCTACTGCAGTAATGGCCCATTTCTTTGCGTTGCCATAAGCCGATTTAGACGCCATAGCGCTGCTTTCAGCCTCTTTAAGGTCAAGATAGTGTTTTCGGATCTGCAGGGGGATGTTGGCATCCGCAAATTCTTTCGTGCTGAGCAACCGGTTGTACTGGGCTCGCTCGGCTGCCACCCTGGCCCCGGTAATGCCGAAGTCCAGTTTCCAGCGTGCCCCCAGCGCCACTCCACCGATAAGATGTCTGAACTGGTCGTTTATATAAGGGTTACGGATACGATCTCGGTCATCTGCGTAGGCCCATGAAACCAGGCCACCCAGGAATATATCAGGATAATAATTGGCCTGTGCCGCCTCAAGCAGTGCCGAACGGGCTTTCAGCCCCTCAGCGATCTGTCGGAATTCGGGACGTCTGGCGCGGGCTTTTCCCACGTAAACCTCAAACTCGGGAGTTAATACTTCATCCAGCGTCAGCCGCTCACCGCTGATTTCAAACTGGGCCGACATTGGAAGACCCAGACGGGTTTTGAGAGCATCCAGAGCCAGATTTTCACCTTTTTTTGCCTCTTCCAGATATTTGGCAACCTCTCCTGAGAAAGCAGCCAGCTTGAACATATCTATTTCTTCTACACCGCTGGTACCCGCGTCCAGCATCTTCTGCGCTTTGTCGCGCGCCTTGTGCAGAGTTTCCTGAACCTCCAGAACCACCTCTTTCAGCTCACGCGCCAGCAATAAGCCAAAATAATATTCTCTGACCTTGAGGACAACTTCGTTGGCCCGTTGATCCTTGCGAGAACGGTCCACCTCTATTCCATGAGTGGCAGCCTTCATATTTCCGGAGATCTTACCGAAGGTGTAGAGCGGTTGGATGATGGTGGCATCAGCACTGCTGAACCAGGTCAGTTCATTAAACTTGAAGGTCTTGTCGGAAGCGACTATAGGAGAAACGTCCTGTCTGCGAGCCGGGGGTGCCGGGCCGAACAGCGTGAGGACTTCTATCTGTGGGTAGCGAAAGGATTTGGCCTCGTCCAATTTGCTGGAAGTATGATCAATGTCGGCTTGAGCCTCGCCCAATTCGGGAGCAGCCCTAAGTGCAATGCGTACACAATCGTCCAGATCCAGAACCAATCTGGTTTTAGCGCCATCCTCAACAGCAAAGGCAGTACTTGAAAGCAGCGAGAGTGTTCCTATCAGCGCAATTCCGGAAATAATACTTTTCATCGTCCTGATCCTGTCATCAAACCTTTCCATGAATGAATTTACTGACCAGCTCTTCTATGTCGATGGCCGATTCAGTCTCGCGAATCTGATCGTTGTTTTTCAGCAAGCGCTCGGAACCACCCGGTTTCAGTTTAATAAACTTGTCACCGATTATGCCACTGGTCCGGACCGATGCAATCACGTCATCGGTGATCTTGACGCCGTTCTTTATCTTGAGGTAGGCCAATGCCCGATCACCGCTTTTCATGTCCAGCATTATTTGGTCCACCTTGCCCACCTCGACTCCGGCTACCTCAACCCGCGCACCCGTTTTAAGGCCGGAAACCGAATCGAATCCAGCAGATATGATGTAATAATCTCCTCCACCAAACTCCATTTTGCCCAACTTGATCGAGATGTACCCCAAGCATATAATACCGATGATCATAAACAAGCCAACCATCATTTCCAGTTTTGCGCCGTTCATATCTGCCCCTCACTACATCATCTGTATCGGACCGTCAAGGCTCCCGCTAATAAACTGCCTGACTGCCGGATGGTCTGAATGCATAATCTCTTCCGGAGTGCCGTGCTGCAGGATTTCTCCACGGAACAGCATGGCCACATTCTGGGCTACATCAAAAATTTCGGGTATCTCATGAGATACAATTACCGCCGTAAAACCGAACTTCGCGTGGGTATCCTTGATAAGTTGGTGAATCGCTCGCTTGATGATCGGATCAAGGCCGGTGGTCGGTTCGTCGAACAAAATGATCCTGGGGTTCAATACAACCGCTCGGGCCAAGCCGACCCGTTTTTTCATTCCGCCTGAAAGTTCATCCGGAAACCTGTGTTCAATGTTTTTCAAACCGACATCTTCAAGAGCGGAAAGAACGCGTCTGCGGATCTCGTCCATTGGAAAAGCGGTTTTTTCCTGCAACGGAAAAGCGACATTCTCAAAAACCGTCATCGAGTCAAAGAGCGCCACATTCTGGAACAGCATGCCGAACTTTTCGCGAATACGGTTCAGTTGTGATCTGCGTAAAGCGAGGATGTTCTCGCCATCGACCTCGATCTGTCCGCTGTCCGGCTGCAAAAGGCCGATCAAATGCTTAAGGAGAACGCTCTTTCCTTCGCCACTGGGACCAATGATCGCCGTGATCTTCCCCGCAGGGATTTTGAGGCTGAGTCCGTCAAGAACCTTTTGTGTGCCGAACGACTTGTACACATTATGTAGACGTATCATTTCAGAGCAGCACCGATGTCAGAAAGTAATCCCATACCAGAATCAGTACGGACGTCAACACAACCGATTCGGTTGTGGCTTTGGAAACCCCTTCAGCGCCGTGTCCGGCGTAATACCCCTTGTAGCAGCCGATCCAGGCGATGATCAGGCCGAAAGAAAAGGATTTCACAAAACCGGAGTAGACGTCACGCCAGACGACAGACTTCTCCATTTCATAGAAATAGGCGCCGGGGTTGACCCCCAGAAGCTTGACGCCGACAAGCCAGCCACCGTAGATACCTACAACGTCAAAGATTGCGCATAACAACGGCAGAGAAATCAGGGCGGCGATTAATTTTGGGGTAACCAGATACTTGAAGGGGTCAAGCGCCATGGTTTCCAGTGCGTCAATCTGCTCACTGATGCGCATGATACCAATCTCGGCTGTTATTGCGCTTCCCGCCCTACCGGTTACCATCAGAGCAGCCAGTACCGGCCCAAGCTCGCGGATCAATGACAGGGCAACGGCCGTTCCTAACATCCCCTCCGAGCCGAATTTGGCAAGCGTGTAATACCCCTGCAGCCCTAGAACCATGCCGGTAAATCCGGCTGTCAAGACGATTACGAAAAGAGATTTTGTGCCGATGAACCTGATCTGTTTAAGGATGTGCAGCGGGCTGCCGGGTTGCCGGACAATCATGTAGCCGGAATACAGAAGAAAATTCCCCATCCTCCCCAGTTCGCATACAAAAGCGAGGGCATAATGGCCTATGGATTGAATTACAGCTGACACGAACGTACCTCAATAAATAAAACGTAGCTTATATAACACCAAATTTGAAAATGTAAAGGAAGAAAGAACTGGAATTGAAACTGCTAAACGCACGTAATGTGGTTGCCGTGGCATTCAAACCTCCATTGCCATGACGGGCGCTCCGTGTCCTGCGCTCAGACCAGTTCTTCAATCTTTCCACCCGGTCTGAGAATAAATCTGCTGCCACGCCATTCGACCCGGTTGCCGAGAAAAGAGAGCGCCCAGGTAAAAAAGGCCAGCATATCCCGTAACGGCAACAGCCAGAGCCAGCGCGGCAACAGGTCATCTTGAACGAACCTGCGGCTGAAGATCGTGCTGACGGTCAGGCGCACGGTATAGAGCAGAAGCACAGCGGTGAGCCCTGACGTCAGTGAAGTGGCGACAAGCGTTGCCAGCAGGATTGCGGGAAAGGGAAGAGTCATGCCGGAGGCCAGATAGCCGCCTGGGCGGCTGACTCGCATGGTGCGAGCCCAGCGCAACTGCCTTGAGAGCACTGATACCAGATCCTCGGTCTTCACCATGCTTTCAATTAAACAACCATCCAGGACGATCTGCCATCCGGAATGGAAAATTTTGTTGCCCAACTGGTAGTCATCGGCAAGATAAGCAGCCAGTGATTCAAAACCCCCTATGGAGGCCAGAGCATCTCTCCTGACCGCCATTGAGGCCCCCAGCGCGAAATACAGCCCCTCAAGTTGCAACGCCACCATCACATTGGGAATCATTTCTGCCGTAAAGCCGATTGCTTCAATGGCAGTGGCCATGCCATGTACAGAAGAAGTACGATAGAGCGAGGTCACCAGACCGATCTGCGGATCGCTGAAGTGAGATGTAACGGATTGCAGATAATCGGTTGTGACACGTATATCGCTGTCGCAGACAATAATAATTTCATGCTTGGCCTGATAAAAAGCATTGATAACATTTGATATTTTGTAATTTGGACCATGAATGGCCGGATTGATCACCAGTGCGATATCGTGCGAATGGAAATCAGCTATCAACTGACGTATGACCGGCACAGCCTCATCATCAGCCGAGGCAGCGGCAAAAAGCAACTGTAACGGACCCGCAAACTGCTGCCGGCAGAACGAGGCGAAGTTATCATAACTGTCGGCGTCCATGCCTTTGATCGGCTTGATAATTGTTACACCGGGCAGGGTCAAGGGGGCAGGGGCAGGAGGCAAGGTAACTTCAGAAGTTTTTGCCCGCCCCTTGAAGAATCTGACCGCACACACCAGCGAGATCAATGAATAGACCAGAGACGGCAGGATGACGATAAAGGGAAGCAGGTTTCGCAGCATTTCAGGCCGCCTTCTGGACGAGAACACAGTAAGGGGCGTCCGATATAACGTTCATCTGTCCCATGCGCCAGGAATGGTATTTCCGCGGGTCAAGACCGGCTGCCCAGTCATCGACCGCATGCTGTTCGTCAGTTCCTCCGTCATGCCCGGGGTAAACGGTTATCAACACGATACCTCCCGGCTCGAGCAGTTTCAGGGAGTGGTTCATCGCAATCCTGGTCGTATCCGGGCGAGTCATGATCATATGGTCGCTTCCCGGAAGGTAACCCAGATTGAACAGAACTGCCTTAACCGGGCTACGTACAAGCTGCTCCATCTTTTCGTGACCGATCTGCAGGAGGGTTACCCTCCCAGCAAGACCTGCCTCAGCAAGCCTGCGTGACGTTTCTCTGATGGCTTGCTCCTGTATATCGAATCCATATACATGGCCGGATGAACCGGTCAGTTTGGCCAATGCAAGGGTGTCATAGCCATTGCCGCAGGTGGCATCAATCGCTTTATCACCCTCGTGCAGAAAAGTACCTGCAAACAAATGCGAAAGAGACACTGGACCACGTAGCAGCAAAATGTCGGCAACGTGTTGCGATTTCATGTCGGTAGAGGGTAGCAGAATCGGGGGGCTTTCGCCACAGTGAAATACATACTGACAGAGGAGCGTATAACTGCATGAGGGTATTACGTACTGTTTTATATAGAAAAATGAAAAACAGAAGTGGCATAAGGGTGCCACCGGGGGGCTGTGTGTTATATTTCATTGCGTCATCTTTAATAGAACCAGAACCAGCATAAATCTACGCAAAGACCAGACGACATAAACTCGCCGCTGGTTATGCTGCTGACATCGTTAAAACATAAAAAAACAGATACCCCCGTAGAGGACATGCATCTCCAAGTCTCGGATCGGCTACCTCAACTTATTCGATTGGGCTTACGCCCCACGCACCCTGTCGGGCACACACGCAGAAAAGGCCACCCTGAGGTGGTCTTTCACGTTACGTTGCTCGGGAAGAATGTTTTCTTGGGGTAGTTTACAGCCTCTGGAAAGGATATCAGAGTCAAAGTGATAGCGGAATCCGTTCCGATTGAGATTCTTAGTTTAGAAAATATTGGAGTAAAAACGTCAATCATTATATTATGTCGCTGTCCAAAGTTTCAGCCCAAACCACCTATCAAGCATATTTAGACACGAGGAATAAATATGGCTATTGAATCGTTGGAGGCGCTTCGCGACCATCTGAGAGTTTTTAGTACCACTCCCCAAAGAACCTCTCTATGGCTCTCATTGCCGAGGCTGCCGAATTGGTAGAGCACTTCCAATGGGTAGAAGGGGATCAAAGCCATCTGCTTGAAAACAAGACTCGCCAATCTTTTGAAGAGGAACTGGCGGATATCTGACCCGCGATAGACTGGCGATGGCCAAGGTCCAATTTCCGGAAGAGATCGCGGATCAGGGTATTGCGTAAAATCGGTTTACTCGTCTCAAAACCTGCTTTTATTGAGGACATTGGTGAGCAACGAATTGAGGTGACCTACAATACCGACGACTATATTTTTTGCAGTGACTATCGAGTTTTTGGCAATACCATTATTCCAGTACGTGCTCGTACGGGGCATGCAATGGCACTTCTCTTTGCTCTTGTGGTCGGTGTTAATGGGACATTGCTTCTAAACTGGCTATACAAACGAATGCGTAAACGTACTTCTGCTGCTACAGTTCCTGTTACAGGATAGGTCACGAAAACGCCTGATAGACGACAATACCTTGGTATGGAGATTAATCAGATGAGAAAAGAGTCCCCCTGCTGCGACAACGCCGACGCTCGATATCTGATGGAACTACCCCATGTATATCAGTTTGATTTCGATCTCTATCAATGTGAGCAGTGTTCCCGTTACTGGGTGTACGCATGGCGGGGTGTAGGGGGTTGGGAGATAACCACGAATGAAGATGCAGAGAAGATGCGGTTACTCGAAAATGACGAACTTCGAGCCTTCATGAAAGAATGGGCACGAAGTTCGTTCGATTGAGGTCATTATCATTTACTGTGGCAGAAATGGAAATAAATAGACTTACCGGAGCGAATAACCTTGGCCAAACCAGAACCTGTGCCAAATCCTTTTTAGCCAATCATGGTCGCTAACGTCGCTAAAATAGAGATAATCTCTCTGATTCTCGCGCAATTGAACCACGACTTGGAGCTTTTCGTCAATGCGGCCAGAACAGCCCACAAAGCCGCAATCAACGAAGAAAACCAGCCTGACAACAAATATGACACAACAGCACTGGAAGCTTCATATCTGGCACAGGGACAGGCTAACCGCGCCCAAGAACTCCGGCAGTCTATTGAAATCTACAAGCAGCTGGTTTTACCACCCATCGGAGATACCATTCGTCTGACGTCTCTGGTTACTCTAAAAGATCGTTCTGGACGCCTGAAGCAAGTCTTCGTCGGACCTGTCCGGTTCAATGTCGCCAGAAGAGACAAATAGTCCTCTCGCAAGAGCACGGGCCTCTTCCTCCTTATTCAGGTAGCGCCGTAATAGTGCGACTATAGCTGTTTCGGCACGGTAGGCGATCATTTTTACCGTGTCTGTCATCGGTTGCGAGAGTTGTCACGCATTGTCCATATGGTTTTGGGGCATATATAGCAGGCTTTATCAGAGTTGCCAGTGATGTTGAGAGCGTAATGCCACTGTATGTTGAAGGCGAACTGTCTGGCAGCCTCTTCGTCCGAAAGGTCTTCCATCTGCTGAATGATCATGAGCCCAAGTATCGAACCGTTACCACAAAACCGACTTGGCGTCAAGTTGAAACTTGCTATTTATACAAATACTTTAGGCTGTTACAGTATTTTACTTTTTACGGATGGATCATTATTGCTTTTACAGCAACGAAAGCTCATATACCCGACCATCGTGATTGAACCAGACAGGAGCCTTATCGATGACACCTCATACCCGCATCCACATCATCCGCCACGGCCAGGTTGTTGGACATGACCAGCCCCGCTACAACGGACAGGCCGACGTAGCACTGACAGACGTCGGTATCGAACAGTACCATGTGCTGAAAGAGCGCCTGGCGAATACCGGAATCTCCGCCTGCTACACGAGTGACTTGTCGCGCTGCTCCGTTGGCGCAGCGATCATCTGTCAGAATATCGACATTGATCCGGTCGCCCGGCGAGAGTTGCGCGAGCTGAATATCGGCATCTGGGAAGGTTTGACCTGGCAGGAGATCCGGGAGAACCGGCCGGATGAATGGCGGGCGCGGCTTGCTGACCTGGTCAACCATCGCGTACCGGAAGGTGAATGTCTGCTGGATGTCGAGGCGCGTGTAATGCCGGTCATCAACGAAATTGTTGAAAGGCATAAAGGGCAGGAGGTTCTTGTTGTCGGGCATGGCGGAGTCAACCGCATCGTGCTGCTGAATGCCATCGGAGCGCCGCTGGCCAGAATGTTCAACATTGAGCAGAATTATGGATGTTACAATATCGTCGATTATTACGTCGATGGCAGGGCGACGGTGAAGTTGCTGAACGGGTAGTAAACGAAAAAAACAGAAGTTGTCTTGATTGTGTCTCCGTTTTTGATGTATGGTGCCTGATGGTTCTATTCGGACGATAGCCAATGAGCCGATTTTGGCTGAAAAGCCTTCCAGATCTTTTGGTGCCCTGATATGAGTCTGAAAACCAAAATCGCACTCACAGTTTCTGTGCTGTTTGTCTTATTTGTGACCACCGCTTCCTATTTCACCTTCGTTTTCTTTGAACAGACCTTCAGGAAATCTATTTCCACCCAACAGTTTTCCCTTGTGTCAAGTCTGGCAGGTAATATCGACGACAAGCTCCGAATAGCCCAGAACGCCCTGAAGTCGGTTGCCGCGATCGCTCCTGATGATGTATTTGTCAATCCGGACAACGGTCAGCGGTTTCTCAACGAGAATGTGGGACTGCTTTCCATCTTCGATAACGGCATCTTCTTTATCAATAAAGACGGCATACTGATAGTCGAGAGTCCTTTCAGACTAAACCGTCGCGGCAAAGATCTGTCATTTCGTGAATGGGTGCAAAAGACGATCACCAGTTGTCAACCATACATATCCGACCCGTACATATCCACCCACAATCCCGGCCAACCGGCTATCGTGATGACCGTACCGATCTTTGACAAACAGAGGAAATTGACAGGAATGATGACCGGAAGCCTCAACCTGTTGGGGAAGAATATTCTGGCGGACCTGTCCAGAACCAGAATCGGCGAAGGCGGGTCCATCTTCATCGCTGCTATGAACCGGACACTGATCGTGCATCAGGATAAAAGCAGAATCATGAAGCCGGCGGCACCCCCCGGGGTCAACAAACTGGTGGATCAGGCATTCAAAGGTTTCGAAGGGAGTGGCGAGACCGTTACTTCCTATGGCATACCCATGATCACCTCCATAAAGCACTTACAGGTGGCGCCCTGGTTTCTGGGGGCCAACTACCCCAGCGCCGAAGCATATGCCCCGCTTGAAAAAGCAAAGCGCTATTTCGGTATCGCGATATTTGTCTACACGGTTGCTCTGCTGTTCATGAGCTGGTTTATCATGAGACACTTTTTGGCGCCGCTGGCAGCCGTGACCAGTCATATGGAGCTGCTGCCGAAAAAAATGGCGGATGAACGACGGATAAACATTCAGACTACGGATGAAATCGGAATAATGGTGACGACGTTCAACACAATGCTGAGCACTCTGGACCGTCAACAAGAATCTCTGCATGAACAGACCATCATATTGGAACAGGAAGTGGCGGAGCGGCAGAGGACGCAGGAAGCTCTGGCGGCGAAACAACAGCAGCTTGAGGCCTTGAATGATTCACTGGAGGAACGAATTGCAAAATCGCTGCATGATATCCGGCAGAAGGATCAGATGCTGATCCAGCAAAGCCGCGATGCTGCCATGGGCGAGATGATCAACTCTATCGCTCACCAGTGGCGACAACCGCTTAACAACCTCGGTTTGATCGTTCAGAATATCAAGATCAGCTTCGAGACGGGGCGACTCACGCCGGAGGAGATGACGACTGAAAATGATAAAGCGATGGATACCATCATATTCATGTCCCGAACTATAGACGATTTCCGCAATTTTTTCCGCTATGACAAACAAAAGACCATAATTTCGGTAGCAGAACTGCTGAACAGGACGTTGGCTCTTGTATCCGCCAGTTTCAGGCACCTCAATATCTCCGTTGAGATTGAGGTACATGATGCCGTAACCGCGTTCGGGTATTACAACGAATACTCTCAAGTAGTACTGAACCTTCTGAACAACGCGAAGGACGTCCTCACGGAGCGCAAGGTTGAAGTCCCGCGTATCCTCATCAAGGCATTCAGCGACGAGGATCACACCATATTGACTGTCTGGGATAATGGTGGCGGAATAGACGAAAAGATTATTACCAGGATATTTGATCCATATTTCAGTACCAAAGATGTCGGGAAGGGAACCGGCATTGGTTTGTACATGTCCAAGGTAATAATTGAACAGAACATGGGTGGCGTCCTGACGGCACGGAATAGTGACGGAGGCGCTGAATTCAGAATTGAACTCGTCTCCCGTACCGTTGAAGAAGATAACCGCAGTTGATCAACTGATCTGAACCGTATGACCAATGACGAAAAAATCCTTTAATTCTTTTGTAATAACTGGTACTATAGCAAAAGGGTTTAATCACTAACACTATTGCCATCTCTAGACTTTCTTTCGCGGCGGGAAACGGAGTTGATCATGAGTGCGGTTTCGATAACGGGAAGTGTGCCTGCGTCTCATGCGCAGACGCCAAATGTGACAGTTTCTCCTGGCAAGTCAATAATGGAGAATGCTCCGAAGAACGACCAGCCTGTAAACAAGGTTATGCAACCGGTCGTTGTTGACCCGAATACAGGCGCCAAGGATTCTCCTGCGGTTAAACAACTTCCCAAACACTCTTCAGTCGCCGGCATTAAAAATAGTGCCAGACCGGATAACGTGATCAGTCATGTCGTTGTGTCATACAATCTGCAAGGTAAAGTACGCACCAAATTTCTGGATAGCCGTAACAATGTCATATATCAAATCCCACCTGATATGGTCGCCAAAATGGAAGACCTGCTGATGAAACCGGATACATCCGCTAACACTCAAGGATGAAGCTTTTTCAGTTACCCCGTCAACTATCACCCATTCATCTACATTGTTTCTGCGGTTTTGGCAGGAACAATTTTGCTAACTCACCTTTCCTGTTTCTCAGTGCTTGGAGTTGAATCCATGAAGATAACGCTGGCGGATGTTGAACATGTGGCGCGATTGGCCCGACTCGAACTGACAGATGGTGAAAAAAATCTGTTTGCAGGTCAGATGGATGCCATTATCGGATATGTAGAAAAAATCAGGGAACTTGATACCGAAGGAGTCATTCCAACCTCGCACGCAGTGCCGATGGAGAACGCCTTCCGTGAAGATGTGGTACGATCATCCATCGGAGTAGAACAGGCACTTGGAAACGCTCCACAACGGGTAGATACTTTTTACAAAGTGCCCAAAGTAATCGAATGAACAAGGACTCCTCACCATGAATATATTTGATCTTACCTTACACGCGCTTCACCATGCATTTAAGGAGAAGCAGATTTCCTCTGTTGAAGCTACCGGTGCCATGCTGGCACGTGTTAATGCACTGAATCTGCAGATAAATTCCTTTATCACCGTCACAGCGGACCAGGCTATGGCCAGCGCCGAGGCGGCTGATCGTCATATTGCTTCGGGCAACATGAACCCATTGACCGGAATTCCATTGGCAATCAAAGATATCTTCCTGACCGAAGGTATCCGCACCACCTGCGGTTCCCGGATACTGAGTAATTTTGTTCCACCCTATAGTGCGACTTCGTGGGAAAAACTGCGTGAAAGAGGTGCCGTCCTGCTGGGAAAATTGAACCAGGATGAGTTCGCCATGGGGTCATCCAACGAATCGAGTGCTTTTGGACCTTGCCGCAATCCCTGGGATACGACTCGCATCCCGGGTGGTTCCTCCGGTGGCTCGGCTGCTGCCGTTGCCGCTCGCCAGGTCACTGCCGCACTGGGTACCGATACCGGCGGTTCCATCCGGCAACCGGCTTCGCACTGTGGCTGTGTCGGTCTGAAACCGACATACGGTCGAGTCTCACGATATGGAGTCATTGCGTATGCCTCGTCTCTCGATCAAGTCGGGCCGTTGACCCGTGACGTGACGGACTGTGCTATCATGCTGGGCGCTGTTGCCGGACATGACCCAAAAGACTCCACCAGCGTCGATACTCCCGTACCAGACTACAATGCTACCCTGACACGCGGCGTAAAAGATCTGAAGATCGGCCTGCCGAAAGAATATCTTATCTCCGGTCTCGACCCGGAAGTACAGAAAACCATGGATGCTGCCATTGAAACGTTCCGGCGGCTCGGTGCCGAATTTGTCGAGATCTCGCTGCCGCACACCGATTATGCTGTGGCAACCTATTATCTGATCGCCACCGCAGAGGCCAGTTCGAACCTGGCCCGTTACGACGGGGTCCGCTTCGGACATCGCAGTGAACAGGCCGAAGGACTGATCGATATGATGACCAAAACCCGCAGTGAAGGGTTCGGGGCGGAGGTCAAGCGCCGCATCATGCTTGGTACCTACGCTCTGTCATCAGGCTATTATGACGCCTATTACGTCAAGGCGCAGAAGGTGCGGACTTTGATAATGAATGATTTTATCAAGGCGTTTTCACTCGTTGATATAATGCTGACTCCTGTGGCGCCGACCCCTGCCTTCAAAATCGGTGAAAAAATCAACGATCCGCTGCAGATGTACCTGTCCGATATTTTCACTATTCCGGTTAACCTGGCCGGCACCTGCGCGATATCAATTCCGGCCGGTTTCTCTGCATCGGGCCTGCCAGTCGGGGTTCAGTTGATCGGCAGGCCGTTCGACGAGGAGACCATCCTCAGGGCCGGCTACGCTTTTGAGCAGGTTACTGATTGGCATAAACGGAAGGCTGCGATTTGAGAATGTTTTGGAGCCCTGTGCTTGAATTACGATAACCTGACAGCTTTTAAAGAAGCGCTTCAATTCAGTGCCGATGGCGGCGTAAACCAGAAATGGTATGCCCATCACGAGTGTGCCATCACCATAGACGAGCGCAAGAAGAAGATCATTTATCCTGCCGGTATACAACTTGGCGATGACACCACTGCCAACTTTTCCCATCCTGAAAATTTTGTTGTCCTCGAATGTGTTGATCGCCTGTTACGCAAGGGATATCGACCGGACGACCTGCACCTGGAAAAGAAGTGGTCTTTGGGGCGGACTCAGAAAGGTGGCAAGGTGTTTGACGATCCTGAATTTCAGGATAATCATCTACTCCAGAATTACTGCCGTCAGATTGGCGTGGGCTACGATGACTATGTCAGCCTGGTGCAGAAGCAGCCGACTGATGAGTTGAAGAAGGGTGAGTTTTTGACCGCCTACCGCCGCTGGTTCGATGGTTTGACTGAGATTGTGAAGTTGAAAGAGAATGTCGGATTCAAAAAGAAGCCGGTTAAAATACAGCAGGATGAGTTGGAGTTTTTGTTTCTGGTAAAGACGCTGGAGCGGGAAAAGGAGAAGTTTTTCTATTTCTGTTTGGCTCATGGCCAGCAGGTGGTGATAGTCAAATCGGGGGATAAGGAGAAAGAAAAGGCCTTTCTCGGCTACGAGTGGAGCAAGCGGCGCGGCCAGGAGGGGATGAAGTTTGTCGGTACCGGTAAGCTGTATGATGAGGCAGATTTTGGTAATCCGGCAAAGGTTAACAGTTATATTCGGCAGGCGTTTTTGAATATCCCCTCCCCCTTGACGGGGGAGGGTCAGGGTGGGGGTGACGGTTTTGTCCCTCCCCCTTCAAAGGGGAGGTTAGGAGG
>Ga0194037_1000089_pt1 | contig 64029 bp, 56 predicted proteins | sample JunL306m_MetaG_FD_148653 | JGI IMG/M metagenome (GOLD analysis project Ga0194037, IMG submission 148653) | Anoxic zone freshwater microbial communities from boreal shield lake in IISD Experimental Lakes Area, Ontario, Canada - Jun2016-L304-6m | ecosystem: Environmental > Aquatic > Freshwater >...
CGGTGTTTGATGCTTTTATGGCGGTTTCCGAATAATCGAGTTGTGATCGATAATGAGACTGAAGAACAAAAAACCGGATCACCAGAGGATCAGTCTCTTTAAAAAGTTCTTTCAGATTGATCGAGTTGTTCAGTGACTTGCCCATTTTAATGCCATTGATCGTCACCATGTTGTTGTGCATCCAGAACCTGACATAAGGCAGGCCTGTTGCTGCTTCAGACTGGGCAATTTCGCAGTCATGGTGGGGAAACTTGTTTTCCATACCTCCACCGTGGATATCAAGTGTTTCTCCAAGGTATTTCATCGACATGGCCGAACATTCGAGATGCCATCCGGGATACCCGATACTCCAGGGTGAATTCCACTTCATTATGTGGCTCTCATCCGCCTTTTTCCAAAGTGCAAAATCAGAGGGTTCCTTTTTATCAGATCGGACTCCTACCCTGATACCTGATTGCAGAGCATCCTGATCAGTTCTTCCTGAAAGTTTGCCATACCCGTCAAATGACTTCACAGAAAAATAAACGTTGCCATTTACCTCGTATGCGTGGCCGCTTTTCATCAATCTTTCAATCAGGGCAATCTGTTCGGGAATGTGAGCGGTTGCTGCAGGAGCTATATTAGGCCGGAGAACTTCAAGTTTGTCCATATCTTCATAAAAACTGCGAGTGTAGAACTGCGCAATTTCCATGGGATCTGTTTTTTCGAGATGGGCCTGTTTCATGATCTTGTCTTCTCCCTCATCGGCGTCATCAGTGAGGTGCCCAACATCGGTAATGTTCTGTATGTATTTCACACGGTATCCGCTCTGGCGAAGCCAGCGAACAACAACATCAAATGAGACATAGCTTTTAGCGTGGCCGAGATGTGCATGACCATAAACAGTGGGGCCGCACACATACATGCTCACGATTCCAGGGTGGAGAGGTTCAAACTTCTCCCTGGTTCTGCCGAGGGAATTATAAATGAAGAGTGACATCTTCTGCGGTTCTTCCTTATTACTTGGAGTGAAGTGATGGTATCGCGTGTAAAAATCCGGATGAAAGTTAAACATTTGGGTTTTTAACGCAAGGTTTTTAGCTTCCTTTTTATTGCTCTTTTTTCGAGACCCCTCACCTTTGTATGAAGATTACTTTTGCCTCCTTTCACATCAGTGCTTCCGCCCTTTCCGGTCTTCCGGAAGAGTCATCTCCTGAGATAGTTTTTGCTGGCAGATCCAATGTCGGCAAGTCTACCCTTCTAAACTCACTGACTGGTGTCAAAGGTCTTGCCAAAACCAGCTCTACTCCCGGAAAAACCAGGTTGATCAACTATTTTCGGATTAACCATGAGTTGTATTTTGTTGATCTGCCAGGGTATGGTTATGCCGCTGTCGGTCAGGCGGAAAAGGCTGCATGGGGCCATCTGCTCGCCTCCTTTATTGAGCGTCGCCGAACTATTTCACTGATTGTGCTTCTGCTTGATTCCCGTCATCCGGCTATGCGGTCCGACAGGGCGATGATAGACTTTCTGGAGTTTCATGAAAGGCCCTACGGGATTGTGCTGACCAAGTACGACAAGCTTACGCAGAAGGAAAAGGTACAGGCTCGGCGCATTATGGAAAGCAATGCGACAAAAGCCAAATTTATTGTAAATTATTCATCTTTTTCTGGCATGGGAAAAAGCGAGCTTCTGGCTCATTTTGATCATTATATCTCTCAATAAAAACAACCGTCGTGGAATCAAAAAAATTCAGGACTCCGTCGCAGTCGGCAACTGTTATTGTCGGCACACAGTTCGGTGATGAAGGTAAAGGAAAGCTTGTAGACTATCTTTCGGACAAGTACGATATCGTTGTCCGTTATCAGGGAGGGGCTAATGCCGGTCATACGATCTGTTTCGATAATAAAACCGTCGTGTTGCATCTGATCCCATCCGGAATATTTCATAAAGGATGTGTTTGTGTGATCGGTAACGGTGTGGTAATCGACCCGGTGGCGCTTCTTGAAGAGATCAAAAAGGTTGAAGAGCTTGGCTATGAGGTTACCGGCAGGCTGTTTATCAGTCATAATGCACATCTCATCATGCCGTATCATAAATTGCTTGATTCCCTGCATGAAACGGCCCAGGGCGACCAGAAGATCGGCACGACCGGTCGGGGAATTGGGCCGAGCTATGAGGACAAGTTTGCGCGCAAGGGTATTCGTGTTGTTGACCTGCTCAGTCCTGAAGTGCTGCAGGAGAAGCTTCGCGAAAACCTTGCTGCCAAGAACAAGCTTTTCAAGAATATCTATGAGAAGGAGGAGCTTGATGTTGAGCTTATGGTACGTGAGTACGAAGAGTTTGACAACATTATTGACCCTTATGTGACGAACACCCAGCTCTACCTTAACCGTCAGCTTCAGGAAGGCAAGACTGTTCTGCTTGAGGGTGCCCAGGGCTGCCTTCTTGATGTTGATCATGGTACCTATCCTTATGTCACTTCCTCTAATCCAACTTCTGGAGGTGCCTGTACCGGTTCTGGTATTGCTCCAAACTATATTGGCAAGGTGATTGGTGTCAGCAAGGCCTATATGACCAGAGTTGGCAATGGAGCCTTTCCCTCGGAACTTCTTGATGAGACCGGCGAGCTTCTTGGCAAGATCGGTCACGAGTTCGGCGCCACGACCGGCAGAAAACGTCGCTGTGGCTGGATAGACCTTGTTGCCCTCCGTTATTCACTGACGGTCAATGGTGTGACGGAAATTGCCCTTACAAAACTCGACGTGCTTGATACCTTTGAAGAGATAAAGGTTTGTACCTCCTATATGCTTGATGGCAGAGAGATTCACGATTTCCCGACCGATCACCAGACGCTTGCCAGAGTGACGCCGGTCTATACCACCCTGAAAGGCTGGATGGCCTCAAACGCTCAGGCAAGAACATTTGCCGATATGCAGCCTGAAGCACAGGACTATGTGACTTTCCTCGAAGATGAACTCCGGGTTCCAATCACCTTTATTTCGGTTGGTCCAGGACGCAAAGAGACTGTTTTCAAATAATTCTCAGTTATTAGTGCCATGGCGTTGATGGATATCGCAGTTCTCCCCCTCGACAGTAAGGAGGGGAGCCTCAGTGACTTTGTTGCTGGATTGCAGGAGATTCTTGCTGGATGTGGCTGCAGTTACCGACTTCATGATATGGGTACGACTGTTGAAGGCCCGGCTTCTCTGCTTTTCGAACTTGCGCTGAAGCTCCACGAGCACTCATTCAACCAGGGGGGCAAGCGCGTTTATACCGTCATGAAAATAGATGACCGTCGTGATCGGGCAGTTCGACTCGGCGAAAAAACAGCATCCGTTAAAGCCAAAATAGCCCCGACAAGCGAGTCGGGAGAGTAGGGGGATTACCGAAAATATTTTATCTTCACATTCTTTATGTCTGGCCGTCGTAACACGGTATACTCGCGGCCAGTAAATCTCAATAGAAAAAAGTAATGATGCAGGTTCCCGGTGATATTCAGATAATCAAGGAAGATAACGTCACGCACAGTTTTTGTGGTCTGGCCTGTGTTGGTTGGATGTATCAGAAGATCAAGGACAGCTTTTTTCTCATACTTGGAACGCATACCTGCGCCCATTTTTTGCAGAATGCTCTTGGTATGATGATTTTTGCCAAGCCGCGCTTTGGCATTGCTCTTATGGAGGAGGGGGATCTTTCAAAGAATGAGCCAACCCTTCAGGAAATTATCAGTGAAATCAAGGCGGATCATAATCCATCCGTCATTTTTCTTCTCTCCTCATGCACGCCCGAGGTGATGAAGGTTGACTTCAAAGGGCTGGCTCACCATCTCAGTACTCCGGAAGTTCCCGTACTCTTTGTCCCTGCCAGCGGTCTCGTTTATAATTTTACCCAAGCTGAAGATTCTGTGCTTGCTGCTCTTGTGCCATTTTGTCCCCAGGCACCTGCCGGAGAGAAAAAGGTGGTTTTCCTTGGTTCCGTCAATGATTCAACGGCTGATGATCTCAGGGCCGAGGCAGAAGAGCTCGGTATTCCTGTTGGCGGATTTCTTCCTGAATCGCGCTTCGACAGGATGCCCGCTATTGGCCCTGATACTGTTCTTGCGCCGATACAACCCTATCTTTCAAGAGTTGCCGTCAAGCTTTCCCGAGAGCGGGGATCCAGCGTTCTTCACTCGCTCTTTCCCTTTGGTCCCGATGGCACCAGAGCATTCTGGGAGGATTTGGCCCGCGAATTCGGCATTACTGTCGATCTTCGCGATCGGGAAAAAGCTGCATGGGAGAAGATTCGCACACAGACCGATCTTCTGAAAGGCAAAAAAGTCTTTTTGACCGCCGATACCATGATGGAGCTGCCGCTTGCACGTTTTCTCCACAATGCCGGTGCTGATGTTGTCGAGTGCAGCAGTGCGTATATCATCAAAAAGTTTCATGCTCGTGAGCTTGAGGCTCTTGACGGTGTGCGTGTTGTTGAACAGCCCAACTTTCATCGCCAGCTTGAGGATGTCAGGCGCATTAAACCCGATCTGATTGTCACCTCGCTGATGACAGCCAACCCGTTTGTTGGTAACGGTTTTGTGGTGAAGTGGAGCATGGAGTTCATGCTTATGCCCATTCACAGTTGGTCAGGAGTGATCTCTCTTGCCAATCTCTTTGTGTCACCGCTCCAGCGTCGCAGCAAGCTGCCGGCATTTGATGAAAAAGTATGGCTTGAAGGTGTTATGCCGAGTGCCGAATAATTCACTGCAAGAAAATGCAACAACAAACGTTATAGAAGTATGCGCTTAGCTTTTTGGCTCTATGAAGGAACCGCCCTTCATGGTATCAGCCGGGTCACCAACAGTATGAAAGGGGTTCACACCGTCTATCACGCCCCGCAAGGCGATGATTACATTACGGCCACCTACACCATGCTTGAAAGAACTCCTCAATTCCCTGGTCTGTCCATCAGCGTCGTTCGTGGCAGAGATCTTGCACAGGGAGTTTCACGACTTCCGACCACCTTGCAGCAGGTTGATCACCACTACAATCCTGAACTTATCGTTATTGCGCCGAGCTGCAGCACCGCTCTGCTTCAGGAGGATCTCCATCAGCTTGCCGCCCATTCCGGTGTGTCGAATGAACGATTGATGGTTTATGCGCTCAATCCCTTCAGGGTTTCGGAAAATGAGGCGGCGGATGGCCTGTTTACTGAACTGGTGAAGCGTTACGCCGTCACTCAGGAAAAAACGGCAGCGCCCTCGGTGAACATTCTTGGCTTTACCTCACTTGGTTTTCATCTTCGTGCCAATCTGACCAGTATCACCCGCATGTTGCAGGCGCTGGGCATCACAGTGAATGTGGTTGCTCCGTGGGGAAGCAGTATCGAGGATCTCGGAAGACTTCCGGCAGCATGGCTCAATATTGCGCCCTATCAGGAAATCGGTGTCAATGCCGCCGCATATCTTGAAGAGACGTTCTCTATGCCATCACTCTGTGAAGCGCCTCTCGGTGTTGAACCTACTATGGCATGGCTGCGCTCACTTCTTGAAAAACTGAATACCATTGGCGCCCAGAGGAGCGCGTCTCCTCTTGTCATGCCGAATCTCAAGGCGTTTTCGCTTGATGGTCTTAGTGCTCCGAGCGGTGTTCCATGGTTTGCCCGCACGGCTGACATGGAGAGTTTCAGCAATAAAAAAGCTTTTGTTTTTGGCGATGCCACGCATACCGTCGGCATTGTCAAGTTTTTGCGCGACGAACTTGGTATGCAGATTATCGGTGCGGGGACCTATCTCGAACAGCATGCCGACTGGGTGCGCAAAGAGCTTGAGGGATACCTTCCCGGTGCGCTTATGGTTACCGATCGTTTTCAGGACGTGGCCCAGGTTATTGAAGATGAGATGCCTGATCTGGTCTGCGGAACACAGATGGAACGTCACAGTTGCCGCAAGCTTGATGTGCCCTGCATGGTTGTCTGCCCTCCAACCCATATTGAAAACCATCTGCTTGGCTACTATCCGTTTTTCGGTTTTGCCGGAGCCGATGTTATTGCCGACAGAGTCTATCTCTCCTGTAAACTTGGCCTCGAAAAGCACCTCATCGACTTTTTCGGTGATGCAGGTCTGGAGTATGAAGAGAGTGCTTCGGCGGCAGAAGCTCAGGTTGCCCAGTCAGACAGCAATGAGGATGTTTCTTCGAAGGTTGAGAGAGTTGTGGCTGTTGCACCCGAGACCAGCGCACTTTCTGATGATGGCGAGATGAAATGGACCGATGAGGCTGAAACCATGCTGAAGAAGGTGCCATTTTTCGTCCGCAAAAAGGTGCGAAAGAATACAGAGAACTTTGCCCGTAGTATTAGCGAGCCAGTTATTACCGTTGAGGTGTTTCGCAAGGCCAAAGAGTCTCTCGGTGGATAAGATTATTTTATCAATCATATTCTTCTGTTAAATATTATGAGTTTAGTCTTAGCGGTATATGGAAAGGGCGGCATAGGAAAAAGCACGACAAGTGCCAACATTTCAGCGGCACTTGCCCTGAAAGGGGCCAAGGTGCTACAGATCGGCTGCGATCCCAAGCATGACAGTACCTTTCCCATTACCGGAAAATTGCAGAAAACCGTTATCGAAGCTCTTGAAGAGGTTGATTTCCATCACGAAGAGCTGAGTGCTGAGGATATTATCGAAACAGGATTTGCCGGTATTGACTGTCTTGAAGCTGGTGGCCCTCCTGCCGGAAGCGGTTGTGGTGGTTATGTGGTTGGTGAATCCGTCACCCTGCTCCAGGAACTTGGCCTTTACGACAAATATGATGTCATCCTTTTTGACGTTCTTGGTGACGTTGTTTGTGGAGGTTTCAGTGCTCCGCTTAATTATGCTGACTATGCAATTATTATTGCAACCAACGATTTTGACAGCATCTTTGCAGCCAATCGCCTCTGCATGGCTATTCAGCAGAAAAGTGTGCGTTACAAGGTGAAACTTGCCGGAATTGTAGCCAATCGTGTTGATTATACCACTGGCGGAGGCACCAACATGCTCGACCAGTTTGCCGAAAAAGTCGGTACAAGGCTTCTCGCCAAAGTGCCCTACCACGAATTGATCCGTAAAAGCCGCTTTGCCGGTAAAACCCTCTTTGCCATGGATGACACCGAGGGAAAAGCCGAGTGCCTTGTACCATACAACGAGATTGCAGATACCCTGGTTCAGGACGATCCCATAGCGTCAATTCCTGTGCCGATCGGTGACAGGGAAATCTTCAAGATGGTTAACGGCTGGCAGTAAGCACTGTTAAGCGTCCTGTTCACAAGAGTGACACAGGACGCTTAAAAATCTTCTTAAATATCACAACGGTAATTACACTGTATATTGCTGTTGTCCTTGCGAATATCAGCCATGATCTTTGTTTTCGGGTTGACCAACTCCTGCAAGAGAGCTGTGAAGGTGCCGAGATAGAAGTTGCCGACGACAGGCTGAGTTGGAAAGGTGACTTTCACCGATATTTCTGGTGGCCGTGTCATGTTGTAGGCGAATTCACCGCTTCCGGCAAAGGTCCATGCGTTTTTGCTGATGGCAAAGAGAAGAAGCTTGAATGCCGGTCGTGGCGGAAGAAGTTTTACGAATTTCTGGAAGATGCCGGGAATGCGGACCTTCAGAAGGTAGCGAGCTGTCCGTTCGCCGGACTCTTGCAAAATGCGGGATGTAGCAGTTTCACCGATCTCTTTCTGTAATGCGCCAACGAGGGTGTGAAATTTTGCTTCTTCAACCATCTCCTTCGGCAGGTTTCCGACCAGATAGCCCTGACCGATTTTGCTCAGCATGGTTTCTGCTTTGGTTTTTCCATAGGCTGCTTCAAGAGCTGCAACGGTCTGGATAATGGAATTGGGGCCTATTTTGGACTGTGTTGTGTTCATTAATTGATTGTTATGGTTTACCGGGAGGTCTTGATATAGTGATATCGATATTTCTTGTATTCCATCGAGCACGTACCGTTACTTTTTCCGGATAAAATCCGAATGGTTCGGCTGGTTGAAACGGGTCGATGGAGCCAGGGTTCCATTGCTGTTTTGGATCGGGCTTTTTATTGCCATAAGGAGCATGGGCGCTGACAATATAGCTGCCAGCAGGAAGTTCAGCGAAAGAGTAGTGAAGTGTTCCTTTCCTGTCACGAGATGTGGTTGTGCTGTAAGATTCTGAAGAACCAGAGGCTTCAATAATAACGTATTGCCCGGAGGTAACGCATGTTCCCGAGATGCTTCCGGTTTCAGTAGTTGCCGGCGCATTGCCGACTGGCCTGGATTGAGACCCGCGGGTTCGGTCTTTTCCTGAAAGCCTGAAGAGTAGATCTGAAGCTCCGGAGTGAACAAGAGCCGAACTGGTCAGGCCAATCTCTTCACCGGCATTATAACGCAAGTCATTGTTTCGATCATTAACGGCAATAATCCTGTATGATCCGGCATGAAGGTGTCTGAAAGAGAAAACGCCGGAAGCGTCAGCCTGTATAAAGTAATCCGGCTCTCCTGTCAGCAGTTTTCCGTTTCCCGGGGTTTCAGGACGTTCGGCAAAGGCGAGTATCAACGCATTCGTGGCGGGGGAACAGTCTCTGTTGATGACCTTTCCATTGATTGTTCCGCTATCGATAACTGTACCGGTGGAAAATGCCATGGAAAAAGGTGCGGGCAAGGTTCGTCCATGGTTGTCCGTGAGATTCTTGTCGAGAGTGAGGATCCAGGTTTTGTTTTGTTGCAGAGGCCAGTCCAGTCTCACTACCATGTTTTTTGCGTCAATGGCAATATCGTATCCTTCGATAGAGGGAGTAAAGTGGAGTGCCTTGATCAATTGCCGTGCGGTAACGTAGTGGTTAAAGGTAAGGCGGATTGTGTTTGTTGCGACATGAAGAGCCGATGGTTCAGGGTCCGACGATATCACTCGTAATGGTGTCGTATCGGCTGCTCCTCCTGACGGTGGTCGATCAGAAGCACAACCTCCGGCAAGCCACAGCAGGAGAAGAAGGAGCACGTGCATGGTGGGAGAGGTACTTTGCATGAAAATCCTTCAAATCCGTGGTGAGAGAGGCTTGATTGTATCTGACCGTGAAAATTCGTAAATTAGAAACTAATGTGGTTCTATGAAAGTTTTTCATAAAAAATTATAGATTGGTTCTCATATAGATGTCCAGACGAAATTTTAAAGTTCTTTATGTCTCCGGTGAAGTTTCTCCTTTTGTAAGAATCAGCCCGCTTGCTGATTTTATGGCATCTTTTCCCCAGGCTATTGAGGAAGAGGGATTCGAGGCGCGTATCATGATGCCGAAATATGGTACAATCAATGACAGGAAGTTCCGGCTGCACGATGTCCTGCGTTTGTCAGACATTGAGGTTCATCTCAAGGAAAAAATTGACTTGCTGGATGTCAAGGTGACTGCGTTGCCTTCGAGCAAGATTCAGACATATTTTCTCTACAACGAAAAATATTTCAAGCGTAACGGTCTTTTTACGGACATCTATAATGAAAGTGATCTGAAAGGAAGCGTTGAAAAGGTGGTTTTTTTCAATGTTGGCGTACTCGAGACCCTGCAGCGCCTGGGGTGGAAGCCTGACATTATTCACTGTCATGACTGGCATGCCAGCCTTGTGCCTCTGCTTCTCAAAACGGTTTACGCTTCCAATGAGTTTTTCAGTGATATAAAGACGGTCTTTACGATTCACAACATTTATCGTCAGGGTATTCTGCCCTACAAGGCATTCCAGCGGTTACTTCCCGAAGAGGTCTGTTCTTCTCTTTATTGCAACAATGAGGAGGTGAATTTGCTCTATACCGGCGTTGAACATGCCGACCTTCTTACGACGACCTCGAAAAGTTATGCCGAAAAAATTGTGCATGACGGTCCGCAGACTTATGGGCTCGGCCGTGTTCTTGGAGAGTATCAGGCTAACTTTCATGGTATTCTTAATGGCATCGATATCAGGCAGTGGAACCCTTCGACCGACAAGCTCATCAAGAAGCGTTACAGTATCGAGCATAGAGAGGGCAAGCTTGACAACAAAAAAGCATTGCTTCAGGAGACTGGCCTTCCATACCTTGAAGGTGTGCCGGTTGTGGGTGTGATTGCTAATTTTGACGAGTTTCAGGGTGCAGATCTTCTGAAACAAAGCCTGGAACAGCTTGCAGCGCTTGATATTCAGCTTGTGATCAGCGGTTCAGGCGACAAGACATACGAAAAAGTTTTTCAGGATTTTGCCCTGGAGCATCCCGAACAGGTGAGCGTTCAGACTGAATATTCCGATGCTTTTTTCCACCTTGCCATTGCCGGGCTGGATATTCTGCTTATGCCGGGTATGATTGAATCATGCGGTATGATTCAGATGTTTGCCATGAGCTATGGAACGATACCGGTTGCTTACGCTGGTGGCGGGATTGTTGAAACCATAGAGGATCATGACGAAGAGAGCGGTTCAGGATTTATTTTTTATGACTATACCAACCAGTCACTTGTTGACAAGCTGCAGGAGGCTCTCGAATGTTTTCATGATGAGGAGAGCTGGCTTCGGATTGTAACCGAGGCTATGACGCGCGATTTTACCTGGAAAAACTCGGCAGAAGAGTATGACCATCTGTACCGTGAACTTCTTGAACAATAGGGGGTTATGGTGCAAATAATAAAGGTTCTCTTTCTTGACCGGGATGGGACAATAAACAAGGATACCGGTTCTTATATTGCTTCGAGAGAGCAGTTGCGGCTCATTGATCGTGCAGATGATGCTATCGCGCTTGCCAGAAATGCCGGGTATCGGATTGTTATCGTGAGCAATCAGGCGGGTATTGCCAGAGGGATAGCTACCGTCGAGCAGGTTGAAGAGGTGAACCGCTATCTTAATGAGCTGCTTTCGGCAAAAAATGCAGGGTTTGACCGTTGCTACTACTGTCCCTTTCATCCCGAATACCCTCATCCGGAGTATGACCGTTTCGTGGATTTTCGGAAACCGGCAACAGGTATGGTTGAGCTTGCCATCAATGATTTTTTGGCAGAAGGGCTCATTGTCGACAGGGGAGCATCGTTTTTTGTCGGAGATAAAACGCTTGATGTTGAGTGTGGTTTGCGTGCCGGACTCAGGTCGGTGCTGGTAAGGACCGGTCACAATGAGGAAGAGCTTTGTTTGATGCGGAACATCATTCCTGAATTTGTGGCAGACGATCTCTATAAAGCGGTGACGGAGTATATTCTTGTCTCTTCCTGATTGTGTTATCTGCTGTTATATCAGCCGTTTCAGGTTATGCTGACTCTCTATGTGCATATTCCATTCTGTAAATCGCGCTGTTCCTATTGTGATTTTTACCTCGTCACCCGACAGGAGCGTGTCGGAGCTTTTTTTAAAGCTCTTTCTCTTGAAAGCGCATCCCGGTCGACTGATCTGAAAGGAAAAACGATCAGTGCCATTCATTTCGGTGGCGGTACTCCATCAATGGTTCCCGTGCACTATCTTGCCGGATGGCTTGACGACATTGCCGCTTTGTGTACGTTTGCTCCCGATATTGAAATAGCGCTTGAAGCTAATCCCGAAGATCTCTGTTGCACAAAAATGGATGAGCTCCGGGCGGCGGGGATAACGAGGCTCAGCATTGGTGTTCAGTCGTTTTCCTCTGAAAAGCTCCAGGTGCTTGGTCGCGCGCATACTGCACTTGAAGCGCATCAGGTAACAGTCGGTGCGATGCGGAGGTTTGACTCAGTGAGCATTGATCTGATATGCGGGGTTTCCGGAGAGGATCTGCCGATGTGGGAAGCTGATCTCAATTTGGCTCTGTCGCTACGCCCCCATCATCTTTCGGTCTATATGCTTTCGGTTGAGCCGAAGACCCTCCTTCATCGGAATATCTCGAAAGGCATACTTACTGTTCCGGACGATGCCGCACAGGCATCCTTCTATGAAACCGCTATCAGAGAAGTGGCGCTGTGGGGGTACACCCATTACGAAGTCTCCAATTTTTGTTTGCCTGGGCATCATTCCCGTTACAATCTTGCAAGCTGGCGGCGTGAGCCATATCTTGGTTTTGGTCCTTCTGCACACAGCTTTCTTGTTTCTGAAGAGCGCGAGATTCGTACGGCCAATGTGTCAAGCCTTACTCGATATCTTGCCGATCCCGAAAATGCTGTGGTGTTTCGTGAAGAATTGTCCGATGCAGAGCGGTTTACGGAACAGGTTTTTCTTTCGTTGCGAATAAACAGTGGTCTTGATGTTGAGTTTTTGCGAAAAGAAAATAAATTGGGGCATAGTCTTTCACAGACTCTTGATCTCTTTGTAGAGAGAGGATGGATACAGCAGCAATCAGGGCTTCTTTACCTGACCGACAAAGGTTTATTGTTTGCCGATTTTATCGCAGAGGCTCTTATTTTCTGATAACCTGATACTTCAGAGTACGTTTCACCAATGACACACCGGACGATTAACCGCACTCTTGCTGCTGTTCTTTTTCTTGCCGCTGAAATTTTATATCTCCGCACTATGGCGCCCACTTTTTCATTCTGGGATTGCGGGGAGTTTATTGCCACAGCGTATACGCTCGGAATTCCACATCCTCCCGGATCACCGCTTTTTCTGTTGCTCGGCCGTCTCTTTTCCATGATTCCTTTTTTCAGTGATACCGGTGCACGGGTTAACCTGATCAGTACTCTCGCCAGTGCGGCAACCATCATGTTGACCTATCTCGTCACAGTGCGGTTGATCATTCTCTACAGAAAAAGTGAGCCGGGTCTCTGGAACGCTGCTGAAAAGATATCTGCCTACGGAGGTGCGGTTATCGGTGCTTTAGCCCTTGCCTTGTCTGACAGTTTCTGGTTTAACGCTGTTGAAGCCGAGGTCTATGCACTTTCATCGCTTTTTACAGCTTTGGTTGTCTGGCTCATCCTCCGCTGGTACGAAGAGGATCCCAAGCCTGGCCATGAACGGTGGCTGCTGCTCGTGATGTACATTATGGGGCTGTCGATCGGTGTGCATTTGCTCAGCCTGCTTGCTGTTTTTGCTGTTGCGCTGCTCTATTTCTTTAAAAAGTATGAGGTGACCTTTAAATCCTTTGCCCTGCTGATTCTTGCGTCGTCCGCTCTTTTTTTCCTGATTTATATCGGCATCATCAAGGGGTTGCCGATATTGCTGCAACTGACCTCATGGTGGGGATTTCTTTTCTTTCTCGTGGTACTCGGCTATGCTGTCTGGTATTCACACACGCACCGCAAGGCGCTTATGAATACCCTTCTGATGTCGCTGTTTCTCATCATTATCGGGTATACGTCTTACGGCATGATTTTTGTCAGGGCGCAGGCAGGGCCGCCGATCAACGAAAACAATCCTTCGACCTCAGAGAGCTTTTTTTCTTATCTCAACCGCGATCAGTACGGTGATATGCCTCTCTGGCCGAGACGCTGGTCGCCGGAGCCGGTGCATCAGTATTTCTATCAGCAGTATTCGAGTGACCTCGACTATTTTCTCACTTACCAGATGCAGAAAATGTACGTTCGCTATTTTGGCTGGCAGTTTATAGGACGGGAACATGATATGGAGGGCGCAGGAGTTGACTGGTCGGTGCTTTGGGGTCTCCCTTTTCTTGTGGGGCTTGTTGGTGCTATAACCCATTTCAGGCGCGACTGGAAGATGGGACTGGTGGTGACGGCGCTCTTTGTGCTGACCGGCGCTGCGCTTGTTATCTATCTTAATCAGACCGAACCGCAGCCAAGAGAACGTGATTACAGTTATGTCGGCAGTTTTTTTGCTTTTGCTCTCTGGACAGGAATCGGGATTGAAAGCATTTGGCAGTGGATGGCTGAGCGCTTGAAACTGATCGCTCGCAGAAACCAGATGCTTCTTGCCGGGTTGACCGTCGCTGCAGGTATGCTTCTCATCAACGGCAGGATGCTGCAGGCGAACTATCGGATGCACGACCGTTCGGGAAACTACGTTCCATGGGACTGGGCCTGGAATATGTTGCAAAGTTGTGAAAAAGATGCCATTCTTTTTACCAACGGCGATAACGATACCTTTCCATTGTGGTATCTTCAGGAAGTTGAACGGATCAGGACAGATGTGCGGGTGGTTAACCTGAGTCTTGCCAATACAGGCTGGTACCTTGATCAGTTGAAAAACAGCAGTCCGCGCGGAGCAAAACCGGTTGCATTCAGTTTAAGCGACGGAGAGATTGCCAGTATTACCTATGTCCCCATTGATTCAGTTGATGCAGCGCTTCCTTCATCGGTGGTTCGTCAGCAACTTTTGCGTGGGTCACGACTTCATGGTGTTTCGCTGCCGTCCGAACCGGTCGACACTATGACCTGGCTGCTGAAGCCCGGATTGACCTATGATGGACAGGGGTATCTTCGTCCGCAGGATATTGCTGTTTATGAGATTCTGATGAACAACTTTGCTCGTCGCCCTGTTTATTTTGCCTTGACGGTCGATACTGAAAGCATGATTGGTATTGAAAACTATCTTCGCCTTGACGGTCTTGCCTACAAGGTAGTGCCGATAAAAAGTGCAGATCCTATGAGCTATGTTGATCCGGCAGTGCTGTACACGAACCTTATGAACGTCTATCGTTACAGAAACCTCAATAACGCCCGGGTCACTCTTGAAGAGACATCGAGAAGACTCTGCGGCAACTATAATCCACTGTTTGTCCGTCTTGCCCTCGAATTGTCTACGGATCCTGCAGGAACTCTTCTCATCAGAGATGCGTCTGGTGCAGAACGGAATGTTCGGCGCGGAGCACTTGCATTGCAGGTACTTGATACCTCAGCCAAACTTCTCCCGCTGGCACAATATCCTTTAAATCCGGAACTTGCCGGTTCAGTTATTGCTCTTTATGTACGTCTGGGTGAAAAGCAGAAAACGTCAGTATATATTAATTATCTTGAACAGTTGGGAGCTCACTCTTCTCCCGCTTCCGACCCCCGTCTTTTTTATGTTCTTGCCAGGGCATATAGGGATATTGGTCGTAAAGATGAGGCGAAACGAATTATCCAATCACTTTCTCGTGAGTTGAAGGAGCCAAAAGTGTTAGAAGAGTTTGAAACAATGAAGGAATAAAAAACTATGCAGAGTACAATTCATCCAACTGCTGTTATCGGCCAGAGCACTGTTCTTGGGGAGGGTGTTACAGTCGGTCCCTATACCGTTATTGAAGACGATGTGGAAATAGGTGATGGCACAAGGATATGGCCCCACGTCCATATTGCATCTGGAGCACGGATCGGTAGCGAATGCAACATCTATTCTGGAGCGGTGCTCGCCACTGAGCCTCAGGATCTTAAGTTTTCCGGAGAGAAGACGTATCTTTATGTTGGCGACAGAACGGTTATACGGGAATGTGTTACCCTTAATCGGGGCACAAAAGCGAGCGGTAAAACCGTTATCGGCTCTGATAATCTTTTTATGGCTTATGCGCATGTTGGTCATGACTGTGTCATCGGTAATCATGTTGTTGTTGCAAATTGTGTTCCGTTTGGCGGTCATTGTGAGGTTGGTGATTATGTCGTTATTGGAGGGCTGGCTGCAGTGCACCAGTTTGTTCGAATTGGTCGTTTCTCAATGATCGGGGGACTCTCAAGAGTCACGCTTGATGTACCGCCATTTGTCACGGCTTCAGGAAATGAAACTTTTCGTTTTGAAGGTCTTAACAGTATCGGGTTGAAACGGAGAGGATTTACTACTGAGAAGATTACCTTGATTAAAGATGCATACAGGATTCTGTTTCAGTCTGGTCTGCTTCTTGCCAATGGACTTGAAAAAATGAAATCAGAACTTTCTCCTGAACCTGAAATTGTTGAGATTCTGGACTTTTTTGTATCTGGCACTCATGGCAGAAAATTTATAAGACCGTTCAGTCACCAGTAAATTAAATTTGGCAGTATGTCTCGATGGGCAATTGGTATTGATCTTGGCGGTACGGCAATCAAGGCCGGGGTTGTCGGTAAAGAAAGCGGGCTTCTGACTGATCGAAGGATTTTCACCGATACAGCATCGGGTCCTGGCGGAATCGTTCAACAACTTGCGGGTATCATTGCAGCTCTTTATCGAGAAGCTTCCACGACGAGTAAACCTGAATATTTTGCAGGTATCGGGTTAGGAGTTCCTGGAGCAGTTGATGCCGAGAAAGGGGTACTGAGCTATCCTCCAAATCTTCCTGGATGGGCCATCTTTCCTTTGCGTGATGAACTACAACAGTGCCTGAGGGAAAAGGAGCAACTGGCGATGCCGGTTCTTATCGATAATGACGCAAATATGGCGGCTTTTGGTGAAGCCGTCTATGGTGCTGGCAAGGAGTTTCGGGATTTTGTTATGGTGACCCTCGGTACTGGTGTGGGTGGCGGGATTGTGCTGAACAGAAAACTTTATCGGGGAACGAATGGTACTGCAGGCGAAGTTGGCTTTATGATTCTTGACTTTGAAGGGCCAACTCTTCATGCCGGTATACGGGGGACTCTTGAAAGCCTTATCGGAAAAAAGGCCATTTTGGCGCTTGCACGTCGGATGATTGATGCGAGTCCTTCTGGTTCCTCTGTTGGTAACTTTTGTAACCATGACTATACACGTCTTTCGCCGCGCCATCTGGAATATGCTGCCCATGAAGGAGACAAAGTTTCCCTTGCGGTCTGGGAAAGAGTTGGTTCCATTCTCGGTGTGGGGCTTGCAAACATCACAGCGCTCATGGATATCAGAAAATTTGTTATTGGTGGCGGGATTTCAGCCGCAGGAAATCTTATATTTATTCCCGCCCTCGATCAACTCAGAAGCTCCATGCTTCCTTCAATGCACGAAGGTCTTGAGCTTGTGCCAGCTTATCTTGGGAACAAGGCAGGAATGTACGGTGCAGCGGCCTTATGTTTCGGCTAACCATAAAGAGAGTTTTCCATGCGAGAACAACTGCTTCACCTCCTTTTTCCTCATGTCTGTCTTGTCTGTCAAAAACTTCTTCTTTACGGTGAAGAGTACTGCTGTGCCGCATGTATGGAGGCGTTTGATCCTTTCAGCACTCCTTCAGAGGCAGAAAATATTTTGCGCCAAACCATTGTTTCCCATTTTGGAGAGCATTTCCCGTTTGAACGCGGTTGGTGTCGCTACCAGTTTCACAAGAAAAGCCCACTGCAGAAAGTGCTTCACTCGATGAAATATGAAGGTCTTTTTAACCTCGGAAAAAGTTTTGGGCGTCAACTGGGCGAGTGGATGCTCTCTGGGGGGGATATCGGCGATATAGAGTGCATTGTGCCGGTTCCGCTTCACCACCTTAAAAAAACAGAACGATCGTATAATCAGTCCGAAAAAATTGCAGAAGGTCTTGCTCAGTCGTTGCGGCAACCGGTACGATCCGGGCTCCTTGTCAGAAAACGGTATACCGTATCGCAAACAGGGCTTTCTGTTGAGGGGCGAAAAAAAAATTCTGACGGTGCATTTTTGGCAGTAAAAGGGGTTCGTGGTTGTAACGTGCTGCTGGTTGATGATGTCGTCACAACAGGAGCGACCATGGCTGCTGCTGCCCAGGCGCTGCGCGAGGGGGGGGCCAGAAAAGTTTCTCTTGCCGCTGTAGCTGTTGCAGCAAAGGAGTAAGAAGATCATGGAACTTTTTTATACTTCGACAGAGAACGTTGATCTCCAGGCGCAACGCCTTGTGATTGATGGTGATGAGTTTCATCATCTGGTGAGGGTGCTGAGAAAAAAAACGGGCGATTGTATTTTTGTAACTGACGGCTCTGGCCTGTGCTGCGAGGTAACCATTTCGGATGTTGGCAAAACTTCACTGAAGGGGGAAATTGTCGCTCACACACGCTTGGAGAGTCCAAAAACCGGCGTGACGGTTGCCCTTTCTCTGCTCAAGGCACCCCAAAGGTTTGAACTCTTTTTGGAAAAGGCCACCGAGCTTGGAGTATCCACCATTATTCCCATGATTACGTCGAGGACGATCTCCCTGGTGTCAAGTGAAAAAGTTCAGAGCAAGCTCAACCGATGGCGGACGATTGTTTTGTCGGCGGCGCGTCAATCAAAACGCTATTACCTTCCACAGCTCTGTGAACCACTCTCTTTCAGCAAGGTTCTCCTCCTTCCGGGTTATGATCTCAAGCTGATTCCTTATGAGGGCACAGAGATGCCCCCAGCGGTTGAGTGTTGCGGAAAACAGTCGATTTTTTTGATTGGTGGCGAAGGTGGCTTTACTGCTGGTGAGGTACAGGAAGCCCAGAGCGCTGGGTTTTGTGCAATCACGATGGGAAAAACAATTCTCAGGGCTGAAACGGCTGGAATTTTTGCTGTAGCTTATGTTCGTTCACAGCTTCTCAAAGAGGATTGCGTGGAGTGGTATTAAGTTTTTTTGGCTCATAAATAACGATCATGAACAACATCAAGGCAAACCAGGTTATTCTTCTTCTCCTCCTCCTGTTTATTTCGGCCATTTTTTTTGCCATGATTCGTTATTTCCTCATGGTTATTTTTCTTGCAGCTCTTTTTTCAGCGCTCGCCATGCCTGTTTTCAGCCGTTTTGAGCGCTGGTTCAAGGGAAGTAAAAGCCTGAGTGCGGCAATGACGATGCTCATCATGCTGCTCATCGTTGTTCTTCCCCTTGCAACTCTGCTCGGTGTTGTGGCAAAACAGGCCATCAGAATAAGTCGTCTTGCAGTACCTTGGGTACAGCAGCAGATCCTTGAGCCAGCCGCATTTGACCAACAGCTTCGCACCCTCTCATTTTATCCCGAAATTGAACTGTATCGTGAGGAGATCCTGCAGAAAGCCGGAGAGCTTGCCAGCACAACGGGCTCGATGCTTTTTAACACCATCTCTTCAGTGACTTACTCTGCCGCCAACGACCTGTTTCTGATCTTTATCTTTCTCTACACCATGTTCTTTTTTTTAAGGGACGGAAGGTTGTTATTGGCAAAGATTCTCTCCTGGTTGCCGCTGACAAACAGAGATCAGAACAGGCTGCTTGACAAGTTTCTTTCCGTGACGAGGGCGACCATCAAGGGGAATATGGTGGTAGGAATGGTACAGGGTACTCTTGCCGGTTTTGCTCTGCATCTTGCCGGGATCGACAGCGCCATTTTCTGGGGTACACTCATGTCGCTGATTTCAGTTGTCCCTGTACTTGGCCCTCCGATGGTCTGGGTCCCTGCGGTAATCTATCTTGCTGCGACAGGGCAGTATCCCCAGGCCATTGGGGTTCTGCTCTTTTGCAGTATTGTGGTCGGCCATATCGACAATATTCTTCGACCCATTCTGATTGGACGCGATACTCAAATGCACGAGCTTCTTATTTTTTTTGGAACGCTTGGAGGTATCGGGATGTTCGGGCTTTTCGGATTTATTGTTGGCCCCATTGTTGCCGCGCTTTTCATGACAGTATGGGAGATGTACGGTGAGAGCTTCAGCGAGTACCTTTCAGAGATCAAAAGCGACAAACCATCCAGTCATGGGTGATCTCAACAACAAAAAAGCGACCTTCCGATCGCTTTATTGTTGTTCCTGCAATGAGGTTTAATTCCCTCTGACTACCTCTTCAGTTGAGAAAAAGAATGCACCCTCAATAGTTGCATTTTCGACGGAATCAGATCCGTGGACGATGTTCTCACCCTTGCTGTCAGCATAGAGCTTGCGTACGGTGCCTTCGTCTGCCTGGGCAGGATCGGTGGCGCCAATGACGGTGCGGAAGTCTGCAACAGCATTATCCTTCTCAAGAATCATTGGTACACAAGGCCCGGAAGACATGAACTCAACCAGCTCTCCATAAAAAGGGCGTTCGCGGTGCACGGCATAAAATTCTCCGGCAGTCTCTGTGGTGAGCCGGATTTTTTTCATGGCCACAACGTGGAAGCCGGCACGTTCGATGTGGTTAATGACAGCTCCGACAAGATTCTTGCGGACGCAATCGGGTTTCAGGATAGTCAGTGTTCTTTCCATGGTAGTGGATACAAGATTATTTATTTGTTACTGAAAACAAAAAGTTCGAGCGAAGATACAGAAATGCGCTGGATTATTGAAACTCATACCCCATCAATTCTCGCCAGCAGATCCTTCATCGGCTGATAGAGTATCGGCAGAAAGTCGCTGTAGGCCAACAGTACAATGCCCTTTTCATCAACAAGCACATAAGCACGTTGCGACATACCAAGGAAACCGAGGGCATCGTAGGCTTTTGCCACTGTTTTTTCGGTGTCGCTCAAAAGGGTAAACGGTAGCTGATTGCGCTCGGCAAAGCTTTTGTGCGAGGCGGTACTGTCGGAGCTTATGCCCAGTACCATAATACCGCGCTTGGTGAACTCCAGAACATTGTTCCGGTAATCGCACATTTGTGCCGTACAAACCGGGGTATCGTCACCGGGGTAAAAGATTATCAGTACTTTTTTGCCGGTAAAGTCGGAGAGAGAGATAGTATGGCCTTCGGCATCTGGAAGGGTAAATGCTGGTGCTTTTGTTTTTTCTGCTATCATGGTGCCTGCTGTTATAGTGTTAACCCAAGAGTTCCCTTATATTCCTCTCAACATACTACTAATTTTTTGAAATGGGGGCTGGAGGCTCCCCGATATGATAATTCATTTCCGGCGGATTCCGTCAGGAATGGTGCTTTTTGCTCTTTTTCTGCTTTTTTCGGGGTGTCATGCGGGCAATAACCAGGAGGAAACAATCGTGTCACTCTACAAGCAGGCCAATACTTGTAGTCGCGGTCATGAATATTTGAAAGCTCTTGATTATTATAATAAGGCTCTTGATCTTGATACACTGCAGGTTACTGCTCCACGGGTGGTGGTGGCCCTGTATGAGAAGAGAGTTATCGAAGGCTTGACCGGTGAGTATGGTGAAGCGCTCAGAAGCTCGGATCGTCTTGAAAAACTTCCAGCGGGAATACTGTCGGATTCACTCCACACCAGAATACTTGTCGATAAGGCAACCTGGCTTCGTGAACTGGGAAATTTCAAAGATGCTGCGGTGGCACTTGAAAAAGTCCTCTTCCCCTTACCGGAACTCCGGTTTGAGTTGGCATCCCTTTACCGGGAAAGTGGTGACTATGAGAAGGCGGCAATGGTTTATAGCAATTTTACAGGGCATGAGCGCGATCCGGTCACAAGGATAACGGCTTACGCCGGGCTCCTTCAGTGCAAAGTTGCGCAGCCGCAACTCGTTCCTGAAACTGCTGATGCTCTTGCCGGAAGAATTGCGGCCGAATCTGGACGGGTTTTAGCGATAAAGGGAGCATTGATACCAAGGATTCAGGCGCTCAGAGCTGCATCAAAAAGCCTTCTGCTTCTTGAACAACAGCGCAGAAATGCCAGTTATCTTCTGTTCAGGGCCCTTATTTTGGCCGAAGAGTCCCGAAATCCATTCCTTTTGCAGGTACTTCGTCTGGAATCGAACGCCGTCATAGTTCGTAAAGCAGATTCCTTTCGCGAGGCTGCTGACTATTTTCGGATAAAAAACATGCAGTATGCTCAGGCCGCATCGCTTTTCATGCTTGCCGGAAGCAGGTCGCTTGAAGGATACGAGCGGATTGCCGCTTTGCAGCAAGGTTTTTCTCTTGGCAGGGATTGCGCACCACCCTGGCCGACAAGTGAGCTTCTTCAGCTAGAAAAGAGTGCCGGGCGCTCTTTGACCGGGCTGCTTCTGGAAAGATCAAGGATTTTTGAGCTTTTCGATGCCGGAGAGAAAATTGGTACTCTTGAACTGAAGCGAATTTTGGAGAGATATCCAAAGAGTTTTACGCTTGGCAAAGGTCATGAAGTTCTTGAATCGAAGGTCCAGCGATTGCAACACGAAATCTCGGGACTGCTTCAGCGGAAAGCAGATATTTTCATTCGTGCTGAAGGGGAAGAAAACGGCAAGCTTATTGATAAGGCACTTAACCTTAAAAGAGGGAGGATGTTTGAGCTGCTTTCGGAGGTTCGGGCTATAAATCCGGTTGCAGCCGAAGCCATCCAACTTACTCCTGTAACGCTCCGCACGGTTCAGGCGGCGTTGAATGAGGGTCAGGTCATACTCAAGCCGTTATTTTCTGACAGTCTTTGCGGTGTCATGTTTATTGGCAAGAGGCAGTTGCAGATCGCCAGCAGAGAATTTCCTGTTGACTCACTTCATACTGTCGAATCTGGTATACGTTCTTTTCTTGCTGAGTTAGCCTCAGCGTCTCCTCGCGTTTCTTCACAGGATAGCGAACATGTATGGTTTACCAAAGCCTTGTACGATCCTTTTGCAGGATTAATAAGTGCCTCCAGGCATGTTGTTGTTATAGCGGATAATCTTTTTCCATACCATATACTCGGGAGTGAACATGATTTTTTTCTTCACTATAGATCTTCGTATGTGCCGTCGATGAAGGAATTTGTCCTGTTAACTGAGAAGCCTGAGCAGGTATCCGGGACCTCCAGGATATTTTTTTACCGCAGCAATAATTTTTCGGGAGCCCGGTTGCATAAACTGTATTTTCCTCGGGAACGGATTTTTCTTCTCTGGAAAAATTACAGCGGGTCTGAGCTAGAAGCGCTGAGTCAGAAGATTGGCAAAGAGATGGAAAGTACAATTTCAGGTTCCGACGCATTGTTTGTTCTTGGCAATAATTCTGCTGACGGAGGTGATGTGTGGAGGTATATCTCCTCCTATGGAGTTGATTAATAAGGAGACGGGATAGTTTTTTTAGTAAATTCGTATGTGGTATATACCTCTTCTCATGTTATCGCTATCCGGATTTATTTATGACGGAAAAGGTGTCAGGTAGCAAGGCCTTGGAGCTTATGGCAAGGGAGTTGAAAAATGTCAGAATTAAAAGAGAACTTACCCTGGAAGATGTAAGCCAACTGGTCAAGATTCAGAAAAATTATCTTGAAAAAATTGAAGAGGGTGATTTTAGTTTTTTGCCCAGAGTCTATATTTTCACCTATATAAAAGAATATGCTCATGAGATGGGAATCCGTAACGACGAGACCCTTGAGCAATGCAGGAAAGAGCTGCAGATCTATAGCTCAGTCCGGAGTAATCTCTCTGTCAATGGAGTGAGTACTCCGAGTGCAGTAAATTCTGCCGTTGATGAGGACTTCAAGGGTATCAAGTGGCCACCAGTCAGCACAAAGGTGATTATCGGTGTCGTTTTTTTAGTAGTGGCCTTTCTTTTTTTGCTTTACTTTTTTCAAAAGTAGTTCTTATTTTCTTCTCTACTGCTCAGACGCATTGGGTAAAATGAGTCTCTTTTGTTTCCGTGTCACCATCCCTTCCATACCCATTTTCAAAATACTGTGGTGTTAAAAATATTAATAGGATAAAAAAGGTCTGTTTAAGGAATTAATAGTGGGGTTTAATCATTTCTTAATGCATATTCGTGCTCTTTGCTTCTACGATTGTCGTGATGTGAGAGCGTTCAGGTGAGAAAGTGCTATGAGTGAAGCAGTGTTCATCGGAGAGTTTTTCTTGATATTTATGCATGCAACACTGTCGAGCGGTATAAATTTTTAGCATGGTGATGAACGTCGTCGTTGTGATAAAAAAAGTTTATTGGCTATTATCAGTTTTTATAGAAGGCCTTGAGCCGTATAACCAGCAATTTTGAAAGTATTATGGCAGATATGAAGGTTTATTTTGATCACAATGCCACCACACCGCTGCACCCGGAGGTAAAAAAAGAGATGATTGCGGCGATGGAGATGTTTGGCAACCCTTCCAGTATGCATGCTTACGGGCGTGAAGCAAGGGCAAATGTTGAGGATGCGCGTCGGAAAGTAGCTGATTTTATTGGGGCGCAGGAGAATGAAATTATTTTTGTCGGAAGCGGATCGGAAGCGAACAATACGGTACTTTCACTTTTTGTATGCTCTTCAAGCCAGTGTATTCCTGGCTCAAGACGCGGCACTATCATTACCACCAAAATTGAGCATCCCTGTGTGCTTGAGACCTCTGAGTGTCTTGCTCATCGAGGCGTAAGGGTGAAATACCTTAATGTTGACCGGTATGGTAAAATTGATCTTGATCAACTTGCCGGTATGCTTGGCGATGATGTCGGTCTGGTCTCCGTCATGATGGCGAATAATGAAATCGGCACATTACAGGATATTGAAGCCATTACAGGAATGGTGCATGAATGCGGCGCTTATATGCACACTGATGCTGTTCAGGCCGTTGGTAAGGTTCCTGTCGATGTTCGAAAGCTCGGAGTTGATTTTCTTACTATTTCTGCTCATAAAATATACGGGCCAAAAGGGGCTGGAGCACTTTTTGTAAAACACGGAACTCCCTACTGCCCGTTAATCAGGGGGGGGCATCAGGAGCGTGGTCGGAGAGCCGGAACTGAAAATACTCTTGGTATTCTTGGTATGGGCAGAGCGGTTGAAATGAGAAGGATCGAAATGCCGGAAGAGGAAGAGCGGTTGCTTTTCCTGAAGCAACACTTGAAAAAAGGGATTGTGGAGAGTATTGATGATATCGCCATAAACGGGCACCCAACCGATGTGCTTGCCAGTACGCTCAACGTCTCCTTTACGGGAGTGGAGGGCGAGGCTATCCTGCTCTACCTGGATCTTGAAGGAATTGCGGTTTCTACAGGATCGGCCTGTGCGTCAGGTTCTCTTGATCCATCGCATGTTCTTCTTGCTACAGGTGTCGATGCAGAGCTTGCCCATGGTTCCATCAGGTTCAGCATGGGACGAGAAAGTTCAATGCAGGAGGTGGAGTACCTGCTTGATGTTTTGCCACCAATAATTAAACGAATCAGAAACATGTCAACGGCTTATATAAAAGGAGGATTGCATGCTGCAAGCAGGTGAATGGGCATATAGCGAAACACTGAAGGAACATTTCATGAACCCGAAGAATATTCTCCAAGGTGAGAATACCGATGATTTCGATGGAGTCGGGATGGAGGGTAATCTGCAGTGCGGGGATCAGATGATGGTGGTCATCAAGGTGGATCAGGAGAAGGATACTATAACCGATTGCCAGTGGAAGACATACGGTTGTGCCAGTGCAATTGCCAGTACGTCGGTTCTTTCAGAAATGGTTAAGGGCAGAACGCTTGATGATGCTTTTCATATCTCTCCCAAAGAGGTAGCCCTGGAGCTCGGAGGCCTGCCGGATCATAAGATTCACTGTTCTGTGCTTGGCGACAAGGCATTACGAGCCGCAATCAATAATTATTATACCCGCAATGGTCAGGAGGAGAAGGTTAAGCAGGAGCAGGCCAAAGTTATTTGTCAGTGCATGAATATTACTGACCATGATATTGAGGATGCTGTGCTTGAAGGCGCTCGCACCTATTTTGAACTTCAGGAGCACACCAAGTGTGGTACCGTTTGTGGTCTGTGCAAGGATGAAACTGAGGTGCTGCTTGAAAAATACAAGCACATTCATTTTGGCGCATGAGATGATGAGGGCTGAAAGAGGGGACACCTTTTATATTCATACGTTCGGTTGCCAGATGAATCAGGCTGATTCTGGCATTATTGCAGCCCTTCTCCAGGCGGAGGGCTATGTTCAGGCAGAACAGGAGCTGGATGCAGGGATTGTTCTGTTGAACACCTGCGCGGTCCGGGAAAATGCCGTCGATCGGGTAGAACATTTTTTACAGCATCTTCGTGGTCGAAAAAAACGAGAGAAAGGGTTAATTGTCGGAGTTGTGGGCTGTATTCCTCAGTACAGGAAAGAGGAGATGTTTTCACTTTACCCGGCGATTGATTTTCTTGCAGGTCCTGATACCTATCGGACCATTCCCTCACTGGTTGAACAAGTTCGATCAGGTGGGAAGCTCGCATCTCTGGAGTTCAACTCTGCAGAAACCTATGAAGGTGTTGATCCGGTGCGGCAGGGCGTGACCAGCGCGTTTGTTCCCGTCATGCGGGGTTGCAATAATATGTGTGCCTATTGCGTCGTCCCGTTTACCCGTGGTCGCGAACGCAGCCAGCCCTTAAGGTCTGTAATGGTAGAAGTTCAGAAGCTTGTTGCTTCCGGTTACCGGGAGATTACTTTGCTTGGCCAGAATGTCAACTCCTGGTGTGATGCTGACGAAGGGTATGACTTTACCACTCTGCTTGATGCAGTAAGCAGGGAAGCGCCTCTGGCAAGAATCCGCTTTACCACATCGCATCCAAAAGATATTTCGGAAGCACTTGTACGAACGATTGCGTCTCGTCCGAACATCTGTAACGCTCTTCATTTACCGGTACAATCAGGTTCATCGAGAATGCTTGAACGCATGAATCGCGGACATACCATTGAGGAGTACAGGGAAAAAATAGCCTTGATTCGCTCAGTGATTCCGGATGTCGCCCTTTCAACGGATATCATTGCCGGATTCTGTGGTGAGCTGGAGGAAGATCACCAGGCTTCTCTTGAGCTTCTTGCCGATATCCGGTTTGACTCAGCCTACATGTTTTATTATTCGACCAGACCCGGAACTCTTGCCGCAAGAACGCTTGAGGATGATGTGCCGGAACCAGTCAAAAAACGGCGTTTGCAGGAGATTATCGATCTGCAGAACCGCATTTCAGGCGAACTTTTCCATGAAGCGATCGGCACGGTTGTAGAAGTGTTGGCTGAATCTGAAAGCCGGCGTTCGTCGAAGCAGCTTATGGGGCGGACGGCAGGCAACCGGGCGGTAGTCTTCGATCGGGAAAACTATCAACCTGGCGATTTGCTGAACGTGGTCATCACTGGAGCAACATCAGCAACGTTGACTGGCAGGCCGGAACATATATATTTTTTATCTTGAGTGGTATTTGTAAATTGGCATTCTGAGACACCTGAATCATTTAACTGGCCTGTTCATCAGGCTTCGGAGAGACGTGACGTATGCCAGTTCCTGCAAAACCTGGGTTGGTTGATAAAATAAGAGCACATCTGGAGCTGCTTGATCCTGTGACCTGGATCAGTGTCTCTCCATGTCTTGCTGCGGGTGTTATGTCATCAGGCGCGATGAGAGGTACCCTTCACGACTATCTTCTCCTTCTTGCTATTTTTTTGATGTTCGGGCCTCTCGGCACCGGCTTCAGCCAATCCGTCAATGACTGCTTTGATCTCGAACTTGACCGCGTCAACGAGCCATCCCGTCCGATTCCGTCAGGCCGCCTGAGTGAAAAAGAGGGATTATGGAACAGTATTATTGCACTGTTACTTGCCATTTGCATAGGGGTCTTCTTTTGTGTTCATATTGGTGGAGTCAGGGGTCTGGTCATACTGATCTCAATCCTGGTGGCTCTTTTTGTTGCCTATATCTATTCTGCTCCACCACTCAAACTGAAAAAAAACATCTTTGCGTCGGCGCCTGCGGTAGGTTTTTCTTATGGTTTGGCCCCGTTTTTATCAGCAAACGCACTGTTTGGTGATATACGTCCAGAGGCAATCTGGCTTGCAAGTCTGAACTTCTTCATGGCAGTTGCCTTGATTATTCTGAATGACTTTAAATCGGCTGAAGGCGACAAGGAGGGGGGACTGAAATCCTTGACCGTCATGATCGGAGCCAGAAATACTTTTCTGGTTTCATTTATGATTATAGATGCTGTTTTTGCTGTACTTGCTTACCTTTCGTTCAGTTGGGGTTTTATGATTCCAGCAGTTTTTGTTCTGATTGGCCTTGTGTTGAATATGGTTCTTCAGGTGCAGCTTTTGCGCGATCCCAAAGGCGGGATTTCTTTTATGAAAGGCGCAGTTGAGGATGGTTTTGGCAATGCGATTGGAAAAAGTGAAGTTCAGGAACACAATACCTTTCTGAGATTTCAGGTTGCGAACAATTTTTTGTTTTTAATCAATAACCTGCTTGTTGCGGGAATGGTTGGCATGAAATACATTCAAGGGCTCTGAATATTACACAACTCATAACTAATCAGTCCATTATGGAAACTCTTCAGACAACATTTTTTTCGCTTCCAGTGGTGTGGCACAATGCACTGATTACTCTTCTTACCTTTGTGTATGTGTTCAGTGTGCCTCCCCTTATGGATTATCTGGTGACCAATCACTCGCTCCCCAGAGATATCAGTCGTAAAATTACCCATATCTGTGCCGGTTCGTCCATTATGTTTCTTCCACTTTTTGTCGATGGAGGCTGGTCACAGTATCTCAATATTACTGTTTTTGCGGTCTGGACCGTTCTGCTTATTCAGAAAGGGCTTTTTGCCGCTGATGATGATCAGGCCGTGAAAACCATGACTCGTACCGGCGACAAGCGTGAACTGCTTAAAGGCACACTCTATTTTGTGATTGTTGCCATGATTTGTGGTACCATATACTACAAACAGCCCGCTGGCGTTTTGGCAATGGCAATGCTCGGCTGGGGTGATGGTCTGGCGCCAATAATCGGCACGCGCTACGGCAAAATGAAATACTACATACTCAGCGATAAAAGTGTAGAAGGGAGCCTTGCGTTTCTTGCCGGAAGTCTTGCGGCCGGGCTCTTTTTTTCTTACCTCATTGTGCCTGAATCAGTTAATGTTGGAAAAATTGTCATTATTGCGCTGATTGCAACTGTGGTCGAAGGAGTGAGTCCCAAAGAGGTTGATAACCTCACCATTCCCCTTGCTGTCATTGCCGCTTCCCGTTTTTTGTGAGATGAACTAAAGAGGGGGGAAATGTCGGCAATTTATTTCATCAGTGACATTCATTTAGGCCTTCAGGACGAAAAAATCGAGCAGCTCAAGCTGGAAAAAATCGAACGACTTTTTGCCATCGTCAAGGCAGAAGGTTGTTCTCTTTATATGCTTGGTGATATTCTTGATTACTGGATGGAGTTTCACCATGTGATTCCAAAGGGATTTACCAGATTCTTTTGTCTGTTGTCTGATCTTGTGCGCCACAACATCAAGGTTGTCTATGTTGCGGGAAACCATGATTTTTATCTTGGCCGATTTTTTGATGATGAACTTGGGATCAAAACGACCTGCGGTATGCATGAACTGCGGCTCGACGGTCGTAAATTTGTGATTGCCCATGGAGATGGTCTCGGCAAAGGCGATCTGGGCTACAAGCTTATTGCCAGTTTTATCAGGAACCGTTTCAGCATTTCTCTCTTGTCATCGATTCATCCGGATCTGGCTGTTGCTATTATGAAAGGTTTATCGCAGTTGAGTCGAGCGCATAAACCAGTCAACATTGTTTTCGAAACAGATCGTTTGTTGAACTTTGCAGAATCATTGGCCGCTGAAAAAGAGTTTGATTATTTTGTTTGCGGTCATAATCATGTTAAAGGGGTGACTGAACTTTCTACGGGAACCAGCAGGTATGTTAATCTTGGCACATGGATTGATGGCAGCTCTCCCTATGGCGTGTTCAAGAATGGTATTTTTCAGCTCATGGAGCTTTAACGTTAATAATTATAGAGAGTTGTTGTTATGAGTAATGTAAACAAGGTATTGAAGCTTGGATTGCCGAAAGGAAGTCTGCAGGATTCAACAATCGATCTTTTTGCGCAGGCAGGATTTCATTTTTCGGTTCAGAGCCGTTCCTATTTTCCCTCTATTGATGATGATGAGCTGGAAGCTATACTAATCAGGGCACAGGAGATGGCCCATTACGTAGAATTGGGCGCGTTTGATGTAGGACTGACAGGCAAAGACTGGATTATTGAAACAGATGCTGACGTGGTAGAGGTTGCTGACCTTGTCTATTCAAAAGCGTCAATGAGACCTGTACGCTGGGTGCTTTGCGTTCCTGAGAACTCATCAGTCATGTCGGTGAAAGACCTTGAAGGCAAGCATATTGCTACGGAAGTAGTCAATATCACCAAGAAATATCTCGCCAGAAACGGAGTCAATGCTTCTGTGGAATTCAGTTGGGGCGCAACAGAAGTGAAGCCCCCGGACCTTGCTGATGCTATTGTTGAGGTGACAGAAACAGGTTCTTCACTCAGAGCAAACAAGCTGCGGATTGTTGATACTATTCTTGAGTCCAACACCAAACTGATTGCTAATAAAAATTCATGGAACGATCCATGGAAAAAAGAAAAGATTGAGAATATGGCTATGCTGTTGCTTGGAGCTATTAATGCGCAAGGGAAGGTTGGCCTGAAAATGAACGCGCCGAAATCTTCGCTTGACAAGATTATAGCTATTATTCCAGCCTTGCGTCAGCCGACCATATCCAGTCTTGCTGAGGATCAGTGGGTGGCGCTTGAAGTCATTGTCACCGAAAAAATTGTTCGCAAACTGATTCCTGAGCTTAAAAGGGCTGGGGCCGAAGGTATTTTTGAATACAATATCAACAAACTGATCGACTGAAAAAATTTTCTCTCATGACCATGCAGGCCGCCCGCAAGGGCGGCCTTTTTTATCTCCACTATGCTGTTATTCTATCAGATATCGGTGCTGTTGTCATTGCTGTTTTTTCTGGGAATTGTGCTGAGAAATTTGGTTGATCTTCCCTGTATGCCAGCAAATATCTCACTGTCCGGGCCCTTCGTTTCAGTTCTGGTGCCAGCCCGTAATGAAGCGCTGAACATTGAGCGATGTTTGCGTTCGCTTTTGCAGCAGGACTACGGAGCTTATGAGATTCTTGTACTTGATGACGGTTCAATCGATGCAACTCCGGAGTTATTGCGTTCACTTGTCAATAAGTCGGATGGACGATTGCGTGTTCTTAAAGGGGAGCCGCTCCCAGAGGGGTGGCATGGAAAGTCCTGGGCCTGTTTTCAGCTTGGGCGAGAGGCTAAAGGTGAATTACTGCTCTTTACCGATGCCGATACCATACACCAGCCTGATGCACTTCGCCGCTCAGTCGGGGCCCTGCAGGATTCTGGAGCTGATATGCTCTCGCTGACACCATACCAGGAACTTGGATCGTTCTGGGAAAAGCTTGTCGTCCCGATGGTCTATTTCATTCTTATGAGCTTTCTGCCCCTTCGACTTGTCCGAACCAGCCGAAACCCTGCATTCAGTTTCGCTAATGGTCAGTTTATTTTATTCCGCAAGGAATTTTATCGTAGCATCAATGGCCATGCTGCCGTCAAGGGCAATATTGTTGAAGATGTCTGGCTTTGCATGGTGGTGAAAAAAGCAGGTGGTACTGTTGCAGCGTTTAACGGAACGGATACAGTTAGTTGCAGAATGTACCGCAATGGCAAAGATGTTTGGGAGGGGTTTTCAAAAAACCTCTTTGCTGGTCTAGGGTATAAAACACTCGTTCTTCTTGCCATGATTGTTATGACAGCATTATTGTACATTGCCCCGTATCTTTTTTTCGTTCGTTCCCTGTTGATTTCGGAATTCAGTGTTCCCCTTTTCTGGTTTCCACTTCTACAGATCGCTGTTGTTTTGCTCAGCAGAGTTATTATTGCCGTTGCATTCCGTCAGCCACTTCCGATTGTGCTACTTCATGTTTTCTCCCAGGTTGTGTTGCTTGCCATAGCGGTCAACTCATTTTGCGTTATAAAATTTGGCAAGGGTTCTTCATGGAAAGGGAGAAACTACAATTTTTCCAGATAGATGAGAGAATTCGGGGAAGGTGATATTTTTTTTTAAATTGCACGATAAAAATCAGCACATCCAATCCTGTGATCTGTTGCAGGCTAAAAAGTATCAAATCAAACAAGAGTATTGCTTATGGGTTTCTTATCGAACATATTCGGGAAAAAGGAAGTGGAACTCAAGCTTCCGAAGGTTATTGAGGATGTCAACCTGATAAAGACGATGGAAGGTCATCTTGACCGGGTGTTGGGTGTAAAATTCAGCTCCGATGGCAAAAAACTTGTGAGTGGCAGTTTTGATGAAACTGTTATGCTCTGGGATGTGGAATCAGGCCGTAGCCTGCTGACCATGAAGGGGCATGATACCTGGGTTGAGTGCATTGATTACAGTCGTGATGGCAAACGCCTTGCCAGCGGAAGCACGGACAGTACGGTAAGAATCTGGGATGCTGCAACTGGTCAGTGTCTGCACGTATGCAAAGGTCATGATACAGCGGTACGTATGGTGGCGTTCAGCCCGGACGGAAAGATTGTGGCGAGCTGTTCACGTGATACTACCATCCGGCTTTGGGATGTCGAAACCGGGAAAGAGTTATCAAGGATTCTCGGACATAAATCATATATTGAGTGCTTGGCCTACAGCCATGATGGTAAAAAGCTTGCAAGCTGCGGAGAAGAACCCGTCATAAAAATCTGGAATGTTGCAACTGGCCAGAATATTGCCAACTACAAGACAGACGACAGGCTTTCACACGCTTTGGTTTTCAGTCCGGATGACAAGCTTATTGCTTTTTGTGGGCGCGATGCCCTGGTAAAGATCCTTGATGCTACAAGCGGAGAGATTATCAAAGTGCTTGAAGGTCATGAGGATGCAGTGCGCAGTGTCTGCTTTACTCCTGATGGCACAAAAGTTGTCAGTGCAGCAAATGACGAATCGGTCAGGTTGTGGGATATACAATCAGGGAAGCAGTTACATCTCTATCGGGGACATGTTCTCGAAGTGCAGTCGGTTGATGTATCTCCTGATGGCAGGGCCATTGCCAGTGGGAGTGATGATCGCAAGATAAAGCTGTGGGGAATCATGTAGGGGAAGAGAGTGGCAAGGTTTTTTTTGTCAATGACAAAAAAGTAGCGTAAACTACAAAACTTCCTTTTTGAATTAGCGTAAAGTAAGTAAATTAATTACAAGAGAAATAAATTCGTTTTTGAGCGCTTCATGTCGAGGTTGCTCATTGTAACGCCAAGTTTAACTGGCAAAAATAAAAAGAGGTAGATATGGGTACTCAGGTTGAAGGAACCGTCAAATGGTTCAACGAAGAAAAAGGTTACGGCTTTATCGAGCAGAAAGGTGGCAAAGATGTGTTTGTGCATCACAGCGCAATTAACGGCACTGGACGCAAAACGCTCGTTGAAGGCCAGAAAGTTATGATGGAAGTAACTCAGGGTGCAAAAGGCCTTCAGGCTGAAGATGTGACTCCTCAATAAATTAATTTTGTTCTGTCCGGGTAACTGGCGGCGTTGATTATGGCACAAAGAAACAAAAGGCGCACCATTATGCGCCTTTTGTTTTTTTGAAATCAGATATTTTGAGAAATGGCCGATGAATCGGGCCTGATTTCAGGCATCTACATTTATTGCGATCGCTGGTGTGAGCGTTGTGCATTTACATCACGTTGCCTTCAGTTCCTTATGGAATCTGAAGAGATGGAACATGGTAATGCGTTGCAGAATTTTGATGCCTTGAACCTGAAATTTTGGCAGGATATGGGCAACGCCCTGGTGCAGGCTATGCGTCTTATCAGGGAAATTGCAACCAGGGAGGGTATTGAACCTGATGATCTGCAGAAGGAAACCGTCTTTTCTGAACCGCCCGAGAGTCTGCAGCATTATGCCCGTGAACACCCCTGTGCGAATGCAGCCCTTTTCTATGCAGGCATGGTTAATGAATGGTTTGCGGCTGTCGATGAGTTTTCCGAAGGAGAGGAGTCGTTGTTGACTCACCCACCCTCCATGCTTGAAGAACCGGTACGGGTGATCAGGCATTATCAATATTTTATTTACCCGAAAATCGTTCGGGCGATTGAAGGACATCTCAGCAAAAAAGAGGCTGCGGACAGTGAGATGGAGGTCGATGTTTGCGGTACGGCTAAAGTTGCCTTGATCGCCATTGATCGCACCCTTGCCGCATGGAGTGTGCTTTACGGAGAGTATCCCGCTCAAGAAGACAGCACGCTTTCAATTCTGCTTCATCTCGACCGGTTGCGTCGTTCAGTTGAAGTTGTTTTTCCTGCCGCACGCGCATTTATTCGTCCGGGATTCGATGGATAATATTCCAGACATCTTTTCAAGATTAAAACAATTACAGGGAAGTCATGCTGAAGACAAACGAACAAAAACTTGTAGAATTTCTGCTGCAATGCCAGCCGGGACAACCAAAAACCAGAGGTACCTGGGAAGTTGACCACAACGGAATACCGTTTCTCCTTCCAGCGATCGGAGGTATTACCCTGAATGTCCAGGTCGGCGATCCGGCATTCGGCTGGGCGGGTGACCATATTGAACCAGGAGTCAGTTGTACTGCAGATACCATGAAACCTTTCGAGCATCCAAATGTTGGTTTGCAGATATTCTCTTGTGCTGGCAACACGGCGACTGTTGCTACCGGCGAGGCCAAAGGGGCTGAAGGTCGTGTTCTCGGTCACCACGGCGGGTCTGAGCATGTGATTGTCGATTTTGAGCGCGATGTCAAGGAAAAGCTGCTTTACAGCGACACGATCATTATCCGGGGCAAAGGGCAGGGACTGAAACTTTCCGATTATCCTGATATCGCTCTCTTCAATCTTGATCCGACTCTGCTCCATGCCATGAAGATCCGTGAACTTGAGGGAGGCGTGCTCGAAGTGCCCGTCACCACCATTGTGCCCGCAGTCTGCATGGGATCCGGTATCGGTTCAGCCCACGTTGCTAAAGGAGATTACGACATCATGACCAGCGATGCCGACACTGTCCGGGAGAACGGGATTGACAAAATACGTCTTGGTGACTTTGTTGCCCTGCTCGACCACGACAACCGTTACGGCAGAGCATACCGCAAAGGAGCCATTTCCATAGGCATCGTTATCCACAGTGACTGTCTTGAAGCTGGACATGGGCCAGGCGTTACGACGCTGATGACCTGTGCGTCATCGCTCATCAGACCGGTTATTGAACCGGCGGCCAACATTGCCGATTTGCTCGGGATTGGCACCACGTTACTGTCCCGCATTCAGGATGCGGGAATGCGTTCCTGAAAACGGTTTTAACCTGACAAACTATATTGTGGCACATTCACCGTATTCCAAATTTGAAGCAGGCGAGTTGATTCTTCGTGATGAACTTGCCATTGACCGCACTATTCTGGCAAATGAACGGACTCTGCTGGCTTACCTTCGCTCAGGAGTGTCTCTGATTATAGCCGGGGTTTCCATCATGCATTTTGCTCAAACAAGCTGGTTTTCGGCAGTTGGCCTTGCATGTATTCCTGTTGGTCTTGTCACTGCGATTTTCGGTGTCTTTCGGTTTCGCCAAATAAATAAATCTGTCAGCACTGTGCGAAATAAGCTTGCAAGGATGGTCGATCAAGAGTGAGCTTGAAGGGCAGAGGCGGGCTTCGATGGTGCTCTTTGCAGGAGAGCTGGAAATGTCAAAGCTAAAATTTTCTCTATGAAAAATGCGGTTGATCACGCCCAGCGCGAAATCTCCCTCTGCTATTTTCTCGTTTCGCGCCATAAAAAGAAAAACCCCCCGTACAACGGAGGGTATTCTTGTTTCAGTATAACCAGCAGTAACTCAGCAGTTACGAACGGTCGAAGAGTTACGATCCTTGATGGTGCTCTCGTCGAACTCGTCCCAGTTGTGCTCGTCATGCTCACGCTGGTAGCCAGCCTCTTTCAGGCCGAAGCTCATGTCGGCGACCATCTCAGGACGTAGCTCCTTGAGGTTCTTTACCTCATTCTGCGTCAGAATCCTTGTCTTGTCGAAACCAAGATCAATCTCGATCTTGCGGTTCTTGGTCTTGACACGATCAATGTCGTAGAAGCGCTTGGTAATGGTGGTCTGTGCAAACGCCTTGAGACAGCCAAGCATGTACTTGCGGACATAGGGATCCTTGATCCATGGGTAGCCAAAGAAGGTTTTGCGTGCGTAGAAGCGTGCGTATGACTTCAGCACAAGCTTCAGCACCTCTTCACGCTCCATGTTGTCGGGCTTGATAATCGGCGTCACAAAGTTGTACTTGGAGTAGTCGCGCACCTCTACCCTGTCGCCAAGCTCCTTGAAGAGGTCGGAGAAGGGCCATGGGGTGTAGATGGTCCAGTTGGCCATATCTGGATCCCAGTCTTTGCAGAGCTGGTAGGTCTCTTCAATGGTTTCAGGGGTTTCGTGTTCAAGACCCATAACAAACTGCGCTTCTGCTACGATGCCGTTTTTCTGCAACAGCTTTATGGCAAGCTTGTTTTCCTCAATGGTCGTCTCTTTGCGGAAGCGGTTGAGGTTCATCTGGCTGGCTGCTTCTGTGCCGAGCGAAACGTGTACCAAGCCAGCCTTGCGGAAGAATGGCAGCAAATCGGCATCGCGCATGATGTCGGTCACGCGGGTGTTGATACCCCAGGTAACGTCAAGTTTACGGTCGATAAGCTCCTGGCAGAGCGAGACAAACTTCTGCTTGTTGATGGTTGGCTCTTCATCAGCAAGGATGAAAAAACCTACTTTATGCTGTTTGACCAGCACCTCAATTTCATCGACGAAAAGCTTGGGACTGCGAGCACGGTAGCGGCGCCAGAACTGCCACTGTGAGCAGAAAGTGCAGGTAAAGGGACATCCTCTGGCAAAGTTAGGAACCGCAAGACGGCAGTTCAGAGGGGTGTAAATGTATTTATCCCAGTCGTAAAGGCTCCAGTCGGGTGAGAGTGTATCGAGATCTTCAATAACAGGATGTGCGGCAGTGGCGAACACTTTGCCATCGTTATCAATGTAGGCGATACCGGTGATTTCACCTCTGTTTTTCAGGTCGGTTCCTGCTGCAATCTCCTTGATAAGATTAACTGTCACCTCTTCACCTTCACCGCGAACAACATAATCGGTTTCAGGGGCCTCGCTGAGTACTTGCGGGTACATGAAGGTTGAATGGATACCACCCATAATCGTTTTGATCTTCGGACTCACCTTTTTGGCAAGCTTCATGATTGCCTGCGCCTTGAAAATCGACGGAGTGATATTGGTTGCCATCACCACATCCGGCATGTTCTTGCGGATGATCGCTTCAATCTGGTCGTCAGGAATGTCGTCGGCCATGGCGTCAACAAATTTAATCTGATCGAATCCAGCTTTTTTCAGGGCACCGCCGATATAGGCGACCCAGCTTGGTGTCCAGTTACCGGCAATTTCGGCTCCACCTGAATGGTAATTTGGTTGAACCATCAGTATTTTCATCGGTCTCCATCCTCCAGATATATTTTATTGCAAAAAGTAATTATCCGTATGCGAAATAGCATAAATTTCACCGTGACTTTAATAAAAAAGTCTGTGTTTCCCAATTTACAATTAATTTAGAGAATTTTCATAGGGTTTTCGTTTATCGTATTTACTTGTGTGAAGCGTTCATCAGCATGGTATGATAAAATCCAAAGCTGATCTTTTCCCTGGTTTTTACCTGCATACCAGCACTGTTCATAGCTTTCTGCATCTCTTCATCACGAATCATCTGTATGGTTGTGCGGCGCTCTTTTTTCGGAAAATAGCCGCCAATCCAATGCTGGAAAGCAAGAATTTTATTGTAGGGCGCATACGTGAAAATAATCGAGCCTTTTGTCAGGCTGCTCAAATTCTGGAAAGCCTGAGCAAACCCCTCTGCCGGGTAATGGATCAGAACATCAAAGCAGACGACGGCATCATATATTCCGCTTACTGATTCAATGGTGTTGACCTCAAACTCGATATTTTTTTGTACCCCCTGTTTGATGGCTTCAGCTTTTGCCTTGTCAACCATCTGTGAAGCAATATCGACAGATTTAACCTTGTAGCCTGCCTTGGCAAGTCGGATACTGAAAAGGCCTGTTCCGCAACCTGCGTCAAGTACGGTCGCACCTTTTGGCAGCCCGAGCTGTTGCAGCCAGTCGAAAGCCTTGTCCATCATGACGGCATGTCCTTGACGGACAGTATTGCGTACGGAAGAGAGTTTATCATCACCGTATATTGATGCCCATCGTTGAAAGCCCTGGCCGTTGAAATATGAACGGAGCATTTTCTTGTGTTCTTCAGCATTGAAAGTGGAGCTGCTCATAGTATAAGTTTTGACTGTTGTGTTGTTTGATTCTGTAAAATATTGTGTTGCAGGCAGGTTCAATGATGAACCCCCTCAATTCTTGATTCAAGATCGGCGTACAACTCCTGCAGCTCTTCAATGGTGTTTTCTTCAGCTTCCCAGAATCCACGGGAATGAGCTTCGAGAAGCCTTCGTGTCATCGACATGGTGGCATGAGGGTTAAGGCTTGCAAGTCGTTCAAGCATGGCTTTGTCATGAAGAAAAGTTTCATTGAACTGATCGTATGTCCAGTTTTTAACTGCTGAGGCGGTAGCGCTCCATCCGTAGGTATTGCTGAGATGAGAATCAATCTCTCTGACCCCTTCATAGCCGTGCTCAAGCATCGCTTCATACCATTTTGGATTCAGCAATTTTGTTCGTGACTCAAGCGAGACCATCTTTTCAAGTGAACAGATGCGCTGTTTTTTCCCTGTGCCATCAATATCTCCAACCATCACCATTGGCTTGGCTTTGCTGAGGTGCTCTACGGTTTTTGAAACTCCGCCAAGATACTCATAATAATGATCAATATCAGAAATTCCGATCTCGTAGCTGTCGATATTCTGGAAGGTGAGAGTGACATGCTGGAGTGCGGATCGCAGTGCTTCGGGGCACTCCTGCCACTGTCCATCGGGGGTTACAGCAAAGCTTTTGCGGCTGACAAAGGCTTCAGCAAGCTGGTTATCCTCCTCCCAGGTGCTGCTTTCGACCAGATGATTCACATTGGCACCGTAGTTTCCGGGTGCGTTTGAAAAGACCCGGTTTGAGGCCTCTTCAAATGAGCAGCCTCTTTCGGTCATATCCTGCTGTACATGTTTTCGTATAAAATTCATCTCCAGGGGTTCATCGGCGGCGGCAGCCATGCGGGCAGCCTTGTCGAGCAGTTTTACCTGCACGGAGAGCAGATCGCGGAATATACCGCTGATGGTCATGACAACATCAATGCGGGGACGCCCCAGATCAGCCAGCGGTACAAGCTCAATATCGCCTGTTTTGCCCATTTCATCAGTTTTTGCCCTTGCACCCATCAACGCCAGTGCCTGGGCAACCCCTTCGCCATCGCTTTTCAGGTTATCAGTTCCCCAAAGGATCAGTGCTATAGACTCCGGGTTCACTCCGCTCTCTTTCCGGTACTGCAGAAGCAACTCTTCGGCCGAGAGTATTCCGGCCTGCTGCGCGAAGGTTGTGGGAATAGTGTAGGGGTCGAGACTGTGAATATTTCTGCCTGTTGGCACAATGTCGGGGTTTCGAACGAGGTCATTGCCCGGTGATGGCGGGGTGTACTTTCCCTCAAGAGCGTGCAGAACAGCCTTCAGTTCATTGTTTTCAGCAAGATTGATGAGAACGACATTCAGGAATTGCCACAGATGAGCAAGTTCTGAAGGTTTCGTTCCAGCTTCGCGGTGCAAAAAATTATCAGCCTCCTCTTTTCTGACAATAAAGCTTCCTTCAAGCAGTCTCGACATTGGTAATGAGCTGTTGGTATCAAAGTGCCCCGTAAAACACTTAACCGCTTCACGACTTATTGTTGATACCTGCTGCCATCGTAGTTGCGCCTCCCGATCTCGTCCAAAATTTTCCATTAAGTGGTTGTAATCGTACCCCAAATGATTGCATATAAGCTCAGGCAGGGATTTGTCGTCCAGCTCCGGGCGGTTGTGTTCCGCAAGAAGCGCCAGATGATCGCCGACACTTTCCGGTGAAGGCGCTTCTCCCATGATATGCAGTCCTAGCGGAATCATGCGTTCCTCAATCGCGTAGAGTTCACTGTGCAGCCGGGTGATATACGCTTCAGTGTTTCTCTCATCCTGGTTGCCGTCAATGTCGAGAGCAAGAGCAAGTGCCCTGATCTCTTCAAACACCTCCTCAGATGGAGATGATCTGAAGCTCGCCACCAGATCCTTGAGTTTCCGCAGTCCTTTGTAGAGTCCTGCATGTTCAAGCGGTGGAGAGAGGTAGCTCACCAGTGTGGCAAATCCACGCCGCTTGGCAATGGCGCCTTCGCTCGGGTTATTGACGCAGTAGCAGTAAAAGTTGGGCAGGCTTCCGATCAACCGCTTGGGCCAGCAGGAGCTGGAGAGTCCCACCTGCTTGCCGGGCATGAACTCCAATGCGCCGTGTGTGCCGAAGTGCACGACGGCATCGGCATCAAAGCACTGTTCAATCCAGGTATAAAAGGCGGCAAAAGCGTGGTTTGGCGCGGCATCTTTGGCCATAAGCAGACGCATCGGGTCGCGTTCATAACCGAAACTCGGCTGTTGGCCGATAAAGATGTTGCCCAGTGAACAGCCGAGAATATGAAAGCGGGTACGGTCATTAAGAATCTCACCCGGAGCATCACCCCAGAAAGGCTCAATTTTCTCGTAAGCGGGGAAGAGCTTGCGATACTCCTCGACGGGCAAATGTGCCTCAACATTGCCGTCGGTGCCGTAGATCAGGCGGTTTCCTTCCAGCAGGCGATCTCGCAGCGCGTCGATTGTCTCTGGTACCTCAATCTGGTATCCTGCCGTCTTCATCTCCTTCAGGAGGCGGTGGAGGCTCTCAAAGACATTGAGGTATGCCGCTGTTCCTGCATTGCCGAGATTGGGCGGAAAATTAAAGAGAATAATGGCAATCTTTTTATCGGCAGGATTTTTTTCCTGCAATCGGAGGAGTCGTTCTACACGACCGGTAATGATGCGAATCTCATCTTCAAGTGGGATGGTGCGGTCGCTACCCGTCTCGGTGCCAGCATAAATCAGCGGTTCAATGGAGCCGTCCAGTTCGGTGACGGCGACACTCAGGGCAGTCTGGAGTGGTGTGAGGCCAAGATTGCTTTCACGCCACTGTTCAACAGGCTGAAAAGAGAGTGGAATAAGATTGAGGCAGGGGATATCAAGCTTTTTCAGCACGACAATCGCCTCTGAAGCCTTGTTTTCAGCAGGGCCGCCGACTAGCGAAAAGCCCGTTGAATTAATTAACAGTGCGGGTTTCAGCGATCCGGGAGTGTCGGGATCAAAAAAGCGATGGAGAGCGGGTCTGAAATCGAGGCCGCCACTGTAGGCGATACAGCTTTTTATCCCTTTTGCTTCGAATGCCCGAACGAGATAGTTCAGGTGATCCATGTTTTTGCCAAGCACGGTTGAGCGCATGGCAAGAATAATCACCTCACCGTTGTTCAGCTTTGACTTGTTTTTTCGCTGCCACTCAAGAAACTGTGGAGCTGCAAAGAATGGTTCGGGAGCATCGGGGTGGCATAAGGCAGCATCAGGATAAAAGAGGGGGTCTTCCTGGGGCAGCTTGCCTTTCCATCCGGGAATGTAGCGATCGACAAGGAGCGAAAGAAAGCGCTCCATGTTTTCCTGCGAACCGTTGAGCCAGAACTGATGCGCTGCAATGAACGTATGGATATCGCGTGCTTTGCCGGGAATGTACTTCATCACCTTGCTGACACTTCGTACCAGAGCAAGCTGACGTTGGCTCTCCCCGTGGCTCTGTTTGGGCATCAGTTTTTCCGCCCACTTCTTGAAGACGTTTGTCTCTTTTGCTTCGTCCTTTTTCGGTTTACCGAGTGAAAACTTTCCAATCCTTGTCTGGGTGATCAAGGCTGGGTTGCTGGTGATCATGCAGACCGGGCAGCTCAACCCTTCAAGCAATTTCCCCAGTGGTCGAACAATCTCTTCGCTGAACAGCATTGAACCAAAGACAAAATCAGCTTTTGGAAGAGTCAGTTCAAGCGTCTCCCAGAGTTTTTTGCTGTTATGAAGACCAAGGCTAAAGACTGAAACCTCCAGACCTACATTGAACTTTCGGTTCAACTCACCAGCAGCAGCCTTCAGCGCACTGTTGTTGGTAGCCTCCATGGTAAGGAAGACAAAATGCATAAGGTTTGTAATCAGTCTATAACACGTGATGATCGTCAGTATCCGTTATCTTCATACTGAACCGTCCGGTATAGTTGAACCGTGAATCTCTTCCTGACAGTTGGAATCAATGCATTTATCAATGTTCACAGGTAAATATTTTTTTGAATATACCAAATGGAGCGGCAAAAAGGAAACTGTGGTTACTCTTGTCAATTTGGGCAATAAAAAAGCACGGCGATAAACCGTGCTTTTTTGAGTTGGAAATTCTCACCACAAGAATCCGTTACACCTCAATCCCCTCAAGCCGGTCTTCAAGGTCGGAATAAATCTCCTGTAACTTTTCGATCATCTCCGGGTCAGCGCTCCACATGCCTCGTCCACTTGCTTCAAGCATACGGCCGACAATGTTTTTGAATGCTTTTGGGTTCACCTTCATGAGTCGTTCACGCATTTTTGGGTCCATGGCGTAGGTTTCAGCAGCCTCTTTGTAGACCCAGTCGTCAACGCCCTTGGTGACGGCATCCCAGCCGAGCATGTAGGTAAAGCGGTTGCTGATTTCGGCGGCGCCGCTGTGTCCCTGGTCAAGCATGGTCTCGAACCATTTCGGGTTGAGCAGTTTGCTGCGGAACTCCACCTTCAATGCCTTGTCGGCATCGTCAATCTTTACATCTGCAGTAAAAGTCTCGACATAGTTTAACTTGACATTGTCGCCCTTCGGATTACGGCGGCGTGCTGAAAGCTGCAACGCTCCCGACGAAGAGAAGTAGCGGTCAATGTCGGTAATGCCGAACTCAGCCGAGTCAACCTGCTGTACCACGCGATCAACGGTGCTGAGGAGCCCTTTCAGAATATCGGTCTGCTGGTCGCCGTAGCGGTTCCCGCCGTAGGCAAAACCGGTGCGCTTGATGAACATGTTATCGAGATCCTCTTCTGACTCCCATGCAGAATCTTCTACCAACTCCTCTACCTGGGAACCGTAGGCACCCGGAGCCTGGGTGAAAAGACGCGATGTGGCGCTCTCAAAATCCTTGCCCTCTTTCAAAGCAGCATCAACATGTTTTTTAATATGGTTCATCTCGTGAGGCTCAATTGCTCTCGCGGCATCCTTGACCAATTTATCGAGATGGTCAACAAGCACACCAAAGGTGTCGCGGAAGATTGAGCTGATCTGTATCAGTACGTCAATTCTCGGACGTCCAAGCTTTTCGAGCGGTACCAGACGGTAGTGGCTGATTTTGCCCTGGGCGTCATAGGCGGGCTCGGCTCCCATGAGGTGTATGATGACGGCAACCGCTTCGCCTTTGCTCTTGATGGTGTCAAGTCCCCAGAGCACCTGGGCGATTGTCTCCGGGTACTCGCCGTTGTTCTCTTCTACATGGCGGTTCAGGATGCTCTCGGCAATTTGTTTGCCGCGCTTGAAGGCTAGTTCAGAAGGAATACGCCACGGGTCAATGGCATGAATGTTGCGTCCGGTCGGCAGAATGCCTGCGCCGTCACGCACCAGATCACCGCCTGAACCAGAAGGAATGTACTCGCCGCAGAGGGCTCTCAGGAAGCCTTTCATCTCATTGTGGTTGTCTTCAAGGGCTTTTTTCAGAGCCAGGCCGTCCTGCAGAGCGCTGTTGATAGCCTCTGCCATCTCCGCTGTTGCTTTTACGCCGCCGGTCATCTGGCTGAAGACGGTTGCCGGATTGGTTTGGCCGAAAATGCTCTTCTCGATAAACGCCCTGGTATGCTCGTCCACTGTTTCACGAGCCTTGAGAGCCACCTGTTCACCCTTTCGGGCTCGGGTGGCAAGCGATGCGTAATCACCGAAATTTCTGTCTTCACCAATGGCCTGCATGATGACTGATGGCAGCGACCTTTCATTGCCGCGCACCTTCAGATATTCGGTGATGGTAGTTACCTGGGTTTCAAGCTTCGGTGTTTCGCCAAAAACGTGCAGCGAGTTGGAGATCAGACGTCCCTCAAGCTCCATCATATAGGTGTAGAGGCGACTGATATAGTCCTGGAACTCTTCTCCCTGAACACGCGGACAGTCGTCCGTCAGGTTAAGCTGCTGAGCCTTGGTGATGATGACCTCTTCGGTCTCTGCGTCAGCCGTCGTTTCAAGCCCGCGCTCGCGATAATCGTTCAGCATCTCCTTGAAGGCAGGTAGCTCCTTGTAGAGGCCAGCCCTTGCGAGAGGTGGGATGTTATGCGAAATCATGGTGGCGTACCCGCGTCGTTTGGCAATGTTGGCCTCGCTCGGGTTATTGATTGGGTAGATATAGAAATGGGGAACCTCACCGAGCAGTGCGTCTGACCAGCAGTCGCCGGTGACACCAAGCTGCAGGCCGGGCATCCACTCCGCAGTGCCGTGCATGCCGATGTGTACGAGAGCATTGGCTCCAAAGACCCGGCTGATCCAGCGGTAGAAAGCGATATACTGATGGTGCGGAGTGTTCTCTTTGTCAAAGAGTAGGCGCATTGGATCGCCCTGAATACCAAGACGAGGCTGAACGCCGATAAAGATATTGCCGAGAGTGATGCCGCCGATAAAGAGTTTGTCCGGTTTAATCGGAGCAATTTCTCCGGGGAAGCCGCTCCAGCGTCCTTCAATGCGTTCACGTTCCCTGTTGCTGGTGATGCTGTTGAACTGTTCTCGGTCTATGGCAAAGCACTCCTGCTCGTGCGCCTGTATTTCGTAATCGGTGGCCTTGTCGAGCATGGCAAGCAGCGCTTCAGGTGATTTTGGCAACTCACCAACATTGTACCCTTCAGCGCGAAGCGTCTGGATAATATTATAGATACTTTTCGGTACATCAAGCAAGGCGGCGCTGGCCTTTTTGCCCATGCCCGGCGGATAGTCGTAAACCACCAGAGCAACTTTTTTATCCTTGTTGGGAACCTGGCGCAGCTCTGAAAACTTTTTGGCAAGTCCAGCAAGCCGGTCAAGACGATCAGGAACCGTCTGCAAGCGTCCATCCTTGATAGCGCCGAGCACTACAGGGCAGACAGCGCCGTCCATTTCAGGAAGCGAATAGGTCATGGCCGATTGCAGTGGTATAACTCCCTGCGACTTCCATGAGGCAAAATCCTGAATAAAGAGCGGTTGTGAAACTACATAAGGAGCATTGATTTTGCCGAGAATCTCTTCTCTTGCGGCTGATGATGCCCCCGGAGTGGTTGCGCCTGCAGGGCCGCCCACAAAGCCGAAGCCCATCATGTTGACCAGCATGTCGATGTTGTTATGCGTAAACCACTCTCTGGCGGCAACGTGACCTTCAACACCCATGACAAAGACTGGCAGGGGATTGAGACCCTTGGCAGCAATGGCACGGATGGTGTTATCGATATATTCTTTTTCCTGAAGAAGATGCTTGCGGAAAAAGAGAAGACCGATGTTGCGCTTTTTGGTTGCGTTTCGGTCGTGTTTGTGGAGCCATTTTTCGTAATGGTGCAGATCTTTCTGATACTCTGGTGCATCGGGGTGGTAGAAGCCCATGGTTGGTATCTCCTGAACCTTTTCAACCTTGACACCAACCTCAAAATATTCAGCCATGATGTAGTTAAACATCGAAGCCAGATTGTCGGTGGTAGGGTTCATCCAGTAGGTGTACACCTGCATCCAGTTTTTGAAATCCTTTGCCTTTTTCGGAATCAGCGGCAACATGGTGCGCATGATTTTCAGCAGCTTCATGTAGCCGTAGAGCGCATCCTCATCGCGTCCCTTCACCAGCATCTTCGCAACTTTTTTGACAATATCAGGCATACCACTTCCGTCGCCCGAAACCACATAATTGCCAATTTTCGTCATCTGCATCACTTCGGGCATCGACTCGTAGGCAAAAACAACCTTAACTTTCGACTTGTCGACCTGTTCCTGCAGCCAGTCTGCCTGGCCCTTGAACTGGATGAGGGTAGTGAAAATACAGTCAGCGTTGTGTATTGCTTCGGCGGCTTCAGGGTTTTGATGTTCGAGGTCTTGATCGGTCCATTGAGTTAATTCGGCATGATCGGCTATTTTGGAGGTCACCTCGCGCCATACTCGCTGGTTGCATTGTTCCATCCCGACAATAGCGGCAATTCTGATTTTATCGTGCATAGAATTACAAAAGATGTACGTTTGTTTGTGGTTTAAACAGAATTGCAAAATGTAATAAAATCCTGTGATGTAAACTAACGATTAAAAAAAGAGCCAGCCTCTCATAAAGAAAGGTTGGCTGGTATCATAACGTCTTGTTGCTGAACAGTTTCACTTAGAAAGTGAAATCCATTCCTGCAACATAGCTTCTTCCCGGAGCACGGAACCACTCAGCTTCTTCATACTGAACATTGCCTATGTTGCGGCAAAGCAGGCTCAAAACCGAGTTTTTATCAACCTGGCATTTCAGGCCGGAGTTGAATACGATGAACCCGCCAGGATAGTTGTTTCCCGCAGTATTCGGATAGGAACTGACAGCCTTGTATTTGCTGAGATAGCGTCCGTTCAGGTTCAGTGAGAGCTTGCTGCTCGTTTTCCATGTTGCTCCTGCAGATGCAGTATGTTCAGGACGGTATTGCAGCCATTCCGGATCCGGATTCTGACTGCCAGCAAGAGCTGATGCGGCATCATTGGTTTTATTCTTTGCATTCATGTAGGTGTATGCAAGATTGAGATTCCAGTCAGCACTGGGTCTGATGTTAAGGTTTGTTTCAATACCCCAGATCCTTGCTTTAGCTATATTCTGATATTGAAAAACGATTGGCCAGCCTGTAGGATTAATATTTCTTGACTCAATCAGATCTTTATAATCATTGAGGTAGGTCGCAACATCAAGAGACACCTTGTCGCCGAATTGCTTGAAAACTCCAGCTTCATAGGCGGTCATGGTCTCTTTGTCAAGTGCAGGGTTTGGATTACCTACAAAAAGACCGGCATCACGTACAAATCGTTCAGCGAGAGTAGGAGCACGGAAACTCTTGCCCCATGAAGCGCGGAATGACATTTCATCAGCAGCTTTGTAGTTTAATGCGATACGGGGGTTTATAGCGTCAACAGCAGGGTTCTTGATATCTACTGTTGTGGTCGCTGTACCGGCTACAGTCGCATCATCGTAGATGAGCTGCTTTGCATCAATGCTGCTCCAGTCATATCGGCCGGAAAGCAGGGCTGTAAGCTTTTCAGTGATCTTCCATTCATCCTGCAGGAATACAGCAACATTCTTTTCCTTGATTTTATCGAACGGATCGGCTACCCCTGGAAGTGCAGTCGGAGTTACAACAGCAGTATACTGAGTAGACTTGAGATTTGTAATGTTGGCATCAACACCAAGAAGAAGCCTGTGATTGTTGGTAGCTCTCCAGTCAAATTTTACGCCTGATCCAAACCTGTTTGAACTTGTTTCGTTGTATTCGCCAGGCAGTCTGTCGTAAGGGAAGCCGGTTAATGAGGTATTAAAATCAGCAATGGTTTGAGCCACGAACGCTGTCTGAAAAGTGGCATAATTATTAAAAAATGGCGCACGTGCTTTCACGATAGGAGGCATTGCTGCCCATGCAGCCGCAGGAACTCCTCTGGCAACAAGCATATTCGCAGTTGCTAATCCGGTCGCCTGAATAGCCGCATTATTGAGAACCATTGCGCTTGTCAGGAATTGCTGCCGAACACCTGAAGGATTGTAATCAATTTTGGTTGCGTTATGGGTGTAGTAGAGTCTGCCGTCAAGGCTCAGCTTGTCACTCAGCAGGTTGACATAATTCAGCCCTACCAGTGCGTTTTTGCGCTTTATGGTGTCATCGGTATAAACCGAATTAACCGCATCATATGCCGTCTCAGGGTGCGGGTTATAAATTGCGCCTGTTTGCGTAAGAGTCACAATTTCATAAGGCCAGGTGCTTGCATAACCACCTTTTGTTTCATCGTAGAAGGCGCTCAGTTGAAGGTATTGTTTTGCATCGATGTCATATCGTGCTTTCAGTTTGATGTCGTTTAGTTCGTTCTGGGAATTTTGGCGATAGCCGTCATCATTGCTGTGTGTGAAGAGCAGGTTGTAGTTCCACTTCCCGCTCTTGTTGCCAACTCCGACGTAGCTGTTCCAGAACCGTTGGTCATAGCCGTTACGGAAAACACTCTGGTCGCTTGATGGTGGAGTATCGTAGAATCCGCCATTAATACCAGCCTTCACTTCAAATTTTTCAGGAAGGTGACCAAAGACATTAACAACACCACCCATTGCGCCAGAGCCGTAAAGGTTAGCTGCAGCACCTTTCAGGATCTCCACCTTGTCTGCGGCATTCATGTTGACCGAAGACCAGACAACTTCGCCGGTTTCTGGTGTGTTAAGCGGGAAGCCGTCATAGTAGCCCTGTACGCGAGTGCCGATAGCACCACCCTGGTAGGTGTTTGATCCGCGGATCTGGACAGTAGAAGTGGTCTGGCCGCCAGCGCGGTTGACGACAACTCCGGGAACATCCTCAATTACTTTGTCGAGCGTAGGATTGGATTCCTGTTTTATTTTTTCCTTTGACACGATATTTACGGTAACAGGAACATTAAGTCGATCCTGTTTGAAAAGCGATGCACCAATGACAACTTCGGAGGCCATTATGGTGGTTTGGCCGAGTTGCAGCTTAATTACGGCAGTTTGGTCTCTGCTGACAGTCACAATCTGGCTTGCCGGAGCGTAGCCTACGATGGATACAGAGACTTTTTGCGATTTTGCCGGGACGTTCTGAAGGGTAAAATTACCATTCAGGTCGGTTGCTGTACCAATGGTGGTACCTGCAATGGTGACCGAAGCACCGTAAACGCCCTCACCGTCAGCTTTGTCGATGACCTTGCCCTTTACCGTTCCGGTATCAGCTCCATAAGAGGGGAGAGGCACCAGCAACGTCATCAGGCAAAATGCTGATAGAACAAAACGGACAAAGCGAAATGCCTGTAGTTTTGTTTTCATGATTGTGTGTGGTTTAGTTGCAATGATACGAACAAATTAAAACAGGGCCTATAACTTTACCTTGCTTGTTTTCATAAACCAGCTAAACCGGTCTGTAGAGCAAAAATGCAATCGTGGCGTATAAACCCTTTGCATTCAATCTATGAAAAAAATAATAGAATTGCTCAACTATTGAAGGTAAAACGGTTAGCCGACGGACTGTTTGTGCCTTAAGAGGTCAAACAAAAAATCCCCGGTGGCTTTCGGGGATTTTTTTATAACCGTAGGGTGAACGGGTAATAACCTAAATGACACCAAGTTCCCTGCCGATGGAGCAGAATTCGGTAATGACTTTGTCGAGATGCACACGCTCGTGGGTTGCCATAAAGCTGGTGCGAAGGGCTTCATGACCGGGCATGACGCCAGGCCGGATGAAGGCGTTTACGTAAACACCGGCATCAAAAAGTTTTTTCCAGAAAAGAAGAGTTTTAATCTGGTCTTTTATCAGCACGGTGACGATAGCCGTGCGCGATGGCATAAGGGTAAATCCGGCATTAAGCAGCGCCTGACGAACGTAATCCGTATTGGAAATAAGGCGATCCATGAGTTCGGGCTCGGTGCGGATAATTTCGAGGGTGGTCAGTACAGCGGCAACACTTGCCGGGGTGGGTGACGCGCTGAAGATAAGTGATGCTGCGTTGTGCTTGATATAGTTGATGACAGAACGGTCTCCTGCAACGTAGCCGCCAAGTGAACCAAAGGTTTTTGAGAATGTTCCCATGATGAGATCAACCTCGTTGACAAGACCAAACTCCGATGGTGTGCCCCGGCCATTTTTGCCGATTACGCCGACGGCATGAGCATCATCAATGAGAACGCGGGCGCCATATTTCTTTGCCAATGTCACAAGATTCGGGAGATCAACAATTTCCCCGGAAACCGAGAAGACCCCATCAGAAACGATCAGTCGGCCTGCGGATTCAGGTATAGTCTGAAGAACACGCTCCAGATCTTCCATGTTGTTGTGATTATAGCGCACCTGATTTGCTCCAGCTCCCTGCGCCATGATTGAGGCTGCCACAAGGCTTGCATGGTTGTCGCGATCTGATACAATATATTCGCCACGTTGAACAAGCGTCGGGATGATGCCCTGTCCTGTCTGGTAGCCGGTGCTGAACAGCAGGCAGCGTTCCTTTTCAAAAAAGTCAGCAAGTTTTTCTTCCAGTTCGACGTGCAGGTTCACGGTACCCGTCATGTATCGGGAACCGCTGCAACTTGTGCCGTACTTGTTGATGGCTTGAATTGAGGCAGCCTTTACTCTTGGGTCGGCGGTAAGGCCAAGATAGTTGTTTGAGCCCGCCATAACCAGCTTGCGGCCACCAAAAGAGACTACCGGACCTTCATTTTCGTCTATCGGATGAAAAAAAGGATATATGCCCTGAGACTTCACCTCATCGGCAATAGTATACTCAATGCATTTTTTAAATAAATCTTTGGTTTTCTCCACAGTGACATAATTTTACTTCAGCTTTTTAATAATAAGAGCTGGAATTTTTCCGGTCATCTTTTTTTTATTACTTCTCTGGATGACATTTTTATTGATGACCGGCTTGCAAGTAAGCAGATTCTGCTTATAAACCGAAATGTATTAAAATTTTTTATTTTTTTTCTGTTAAAACAGAGGCTGGTTTTTTTGTGGCAGAAAAAGCCGTTGTGGGGAAATAGTTCTGGGAGCGCCTGATATAATGTTTTATAAGAATATAATATGAGTGAAACGATATTGGTGACAGGTTCGACTGGTTTTATAGGCGCACGAATGCTGAAATATCTTGTTGGAGAAAAGGAGAGGGTAAAGGTTTTTCTTCGTCCTGAAAGCCAGGTCGTGGCTTTGCCTGACGGTGTGGAGGTCGTGCGAGGGAGTTTCGGCGATATGGAGTCTCTCGGTCGAGCAGTGCGCGATGTTGACCGGATTGTGCACCTCGCGGGGGTAACCAAAGCTCTTGACGAAGCGGGGTATGATGCGGGCAATGTGATGCCGGTGCGGAACTTGCTTGCTGCAATCAGGAAGCATAACCCGGTGCTTAAACGATTTCTCTTCGTGTCGTCGCTTACGGTTGCTGGCCCGGCTTCGGAAGGCATACAAGGAGTAAAAGAGTCTGATCTTTCTCGTCCGGTGAGCGCCTACGGTCGCAGCAAGTTAAGGGCTGAAACCCTATGTATGGAAAGTTCTGGCCTGATTCCGGTTACCATTGTGCGCCCTCCTGCTGTCTACGGGCCGGGTGATCGGGATGTGCTTCAGGTTTTTCAGATGCTTGCCAAAGGAGTTCTGGTGTTGGCTGGCAGTTCGGCGAGGCAGCGCTTCAGCATGATTTATGTTGACGATCTTGTAAAAGGAATTATGGCTGCAGCTCGTTCGGAGAAAGCTTTTGGTCGGGTTTATTATATCACCTCATCCTGTTCATGGTCATGGGATGAGGTGATTGCCGCTGCCCGACCAGTCCTCGGTTTCACGAAGCTTTACAGGATCTCTCTGCCAGCTTCCCTGGTGTTTTTTGTTGGCACAGTGATGGGAGCTATCGGATCGCTACAGGGAAAGCCGGCGTTAATAAACCGTGACAAGGTCAGTGAACTCTTGCAGAACTATTGGGTCTGCTCTCCAGAGCAGGCTCAGTGTGATCTTGGATTTACTGCAGAAACAACTCTTGCTGAAGGTGTTGAAAAAACATTATTCTGGTACCAGCGAGAAGGGTGGTTGTGAATGTTATCCCAATAATTTCTGCATAAGCTGCAGGAGCAGATATTTTTCATCAGGGTAGGGAAGCAGCCCTTTGAGTGCGGCATCGGTCTCTCGCAGTGCAGTGATTGCATGCTCGGTATCCTGCAACGAAAAAGATCGGGTGTAGGTAAGGTAGTTTTTTACAAAGTACTCCTGCTTGCCGTACATACCGAGAATTTTTGCGATTTCTGCCGGGGGCAGCCGTTGTACTTCGGGCAGCGAAAGTTTCCAGAGACGGATATAAAAGGTCGTGAGGAAGCGGACTATATTGCCGAGCCCTTCTTTTTGCCCCTCTTGATCCATGATCATGAGGGAGATGCCACTACAGAGTCTCAGGCTACGTGCCGCAAAGGCTTTTTCAAGCTCAAAAACGTTATAGGTGCGAGAGATTCCGACGCAATCATAGACATCGGATGCTGTAATGCGTTTTTCGCCGTCTCGGGCGGAGATGTAGAGGATTATTTTTTCAATTTCATGGCATATTTCACGTGCAGATGGCTGGATATAGGCAGTAAAAGCCTTGAGTGCGTCGGGATCAAATTCCCATCCGGACATTTTTGCCCTGTTGGAGGCGAAGAGGTCCGGAACCTTAATGACAGGGAACTCGTAGCGGTATTTTTTCAGCAGGCTGAAGGGAAGTTTTTCAATCTCCTTTTTATCAATTTGATCGGCATCGAGTATCAGAACTGTAAATTCCGCTGGATTTTCGATGTAGCGGCTGAATTTTTCGTCGTGCTGTTTCTGCATCTCTTTTGTCGTTGGCTTTTTGATCTTTTCAAATTGCCGGACAACGACAAGCTGTTTTGAAGTGAACATTGGGTATTCGGAAGCCTTCGCTACCAGTTCTCCATGAGTCAAATCAGGGCCGTACAGGATATGTGTATTGCTTGCCGCATCATCTTCCGAAGGAAAAATTGCAGTTCTGATTGTGCTGGCAAGCTCTTCTTTGAGATAGCTTTCGGGGCCGTACAAGAAATAAACCGGTGAAATGTCACCAGCCAGAATATTTTTTTTTAGTGCATCCATTGGTGATGTCAGGCATCATGAGGCGCGCCGCAGCGCGCCCTGATAATTAATAGATCGTTCAGAAAGGCAGGTCGTCCTTTTCGTTTTCAAGCATAGGTACTGATGGAGGTGCGGTTTGAGGCAAATTATATGAGGAGTTTTGTGGGCGATCGTAACCCTGCGAAACACCTTCATTGCCGTTTTGTCCGCCACCCTGTTCCCGCTTTCCGCCGAGCATATGCATGTCGGAGCAGACAATCTCTGTTGTATATCTCTTTTCACCGCTTTTGGAATCGTCCCAGCTTCTGGTCTGCAAACGACCTTCAACGTAGACCTGTTGTCCTTTTTTCAAGTACTGGTTGCATATTTCGGCGAGTTTACCCCATGTGATAATTCTGTGCCATTCGGTTCTCTCCTGCAAATTGCCACTGCTGTCCTTGAAATTTTCATTGGTAGCCAAGGTAAAATTGGTCAGCGACTGACCGGAAGTCGTTGTCCTTAATTCGGGGTCGTTGCCGAGATGGCCGATCAGCATTACTTTGTTGAGTCCTTTTGCCATGGTAGTTCGGGATTCGTTGAAAAAGCGTTCGGGAAATATCTTCCCCCTTATTGTTTATGATGGTATATCCTTCATTGCGATAATACAACAAATTTACTTCTTATGCTATAAATAATTTTGCGTCTATGATGGGGCCTTCCTGGCAGAGCAGTACAGTTCGGATGCCTCCATCAGGTGTTCTGATTTCAACGCTGCAGCCGTAGCATATACCGATGCCGCAGCCCATTACCGATTCAAGTGATACTTCGCACGCCAGTTGGTGTTCATTGCAAAAATGGGAAAGTGCTTTCAGCATTGCATTGGGTCCACATGCAAAAACTTTAAGGTGGCCCTCATTTTTGAGATCGGGAAGTTCGGAGCGGAGCAGATCGACGACAGTGCCCTTGAGCCCTGAAGACCCGTCGTCGGTTGCAAACCGACAGTTGGAAAGGTTTTGCGAGAGCAGGTCATCTTTCGTTTTTCCTCCAATCAGGTTAATGACCTTTCGACCTTCTGCGGCAAGTTTTTTTTCGAGAAAAAGCATGGGAGCCGTGCCGATTCCGCCGGAAACAAGCACGGCGATCTGGAATGTTTCGCTATTTTGGTTGAAATTGTTTCCAAGTGGGCCGAGCACCATTACCGTTGAACCCTCAGTGGTATCGCAGAAAAGAGTCGTGCCTGCACCTATTGATTTTACCATAATATCTACATGAGTTCCCTGGACATCATGTATGGAAAAAGGTCTTCTGAGTAATGGCTGTGTTGCGTTGTTAACCTTTATATTGACAAAGTTTCCGGGTTTTGCCAGAGCAGCAATTGCCGGGCATTCAAGGGTTATGATGCTGACGTCACTGCTGATCCGGTATGTTTTGACGACTGCTGCCCTGATATCGACTGGAGAGTTTGCTGCGAGCATAGTAAGTCTCATTTAAACAGAGTTAAATAGTGAACCTCAATTAAACGAGCAGAGGACTCATTTGCAAGCAGTTTTCGGTCTTTCCCTTGGTACGTCTTGCCATTAAAGGAATGTGTTATTTTTATCGGGAGCGCCATTGTCTCTGTGAACAAGAAAATATATAATGTGGTCGGTTAAATTAAAGTGTGTATGTTAGACCTTTTGTAGTGTCAGCATAGAGTTATATCTTTGACTTTTTCTGTTTTTCCTCTGCATTCAAAATCCAATGTCCGGTTCATGCGTATTTTAACTTTTACAGGTAAAGGCGGGGTAGGCAAAACCAGCGTCTCTGCGGCTACGGCTGTCCGCTTGTCGGAGCTTGGCTATCGTACTCTTGTTCTTTCAACCGATCCAGCACATAGTCTGTCTGATTCGTTTAACCTTCCTCTTGGCGCTGAACCCACAAAGATTAAAGAGAATCTTCATGCTATTGAGGTCAATCCTTATGTTGATCTCAAGCAGAATTGGCAGTCCGTTCAGAAGTACTACACAAGGATTTTTATGGCTCAGGGCATTTCCGGGGTTATGGCAGATGAAATGACCATCCTGCCCGGTATGGAAGAGCTTTTTTCTCTCTTGAGGATAAAGCGCTATAAAGCCTCCGGGCTTTATGACGTTCTTGTGCTTGATACTGCACCTACAGGTGAAACCCTGCGCCTGCTTTCCCTTCCCGATACCCTTGCATGGGGCATGAAAGCGGTGAAAAATGTCAATAAGTATCTTATCAAACCACTGAGCAAGCCTCTTTCAAAAATGTCTGATAAAATTGCATTTTTTATTCCACCGGCAGATGCTATTGAATCGGTTGACCAGGTTTTTGATGAGCTTGAGGATATCCGTGAGATCCTCACCGATAATCAGAAATCGACTGTTAGACTGGTTATGAATGCTGAGAAGATGTCGATCAAGGAGACCATGCGAGCCCTCACCTATCTGAACCTCTACGGTTTCAAAGTGGATATGGTGCTTGTCAACAGGCTGCTTGATACGAACGAGGATAGTGGATATCTTGAAAATTGGAAAGCCATCCAGCAGAAATACCTCGGAGAGATCGAGGAGGGTTTTTCTCCGCTTCCTGTAAAAAAACTCAGGATGTATGAGCAGGAAATTGTTGGTCTCAAATCACTGGAGATGTTTGCCAGGGATATGTATGGTGATACCGATCCGTCTGATATGATGTATGATGAACCGCCGATAAAATTTGTCCGTAGTGGTGATGTTTACGAGGTACAGTTAAAGCTGATGTTTGCAAATCCTGTCGATATCGACGTATGGGTAACTGGCGATGAGTTATTTGTGCAAATTGGCAATCAGCGAAAAATCATTACGCTTCCGATCAGTCTGACGGGGTTGGAGCCGGGGGATGCTGTCTTCAAAGACAAATGGCTTCACATACCCTTTGATCTTGATCGTCAAAACCACAGCCGGTCACAACAGGAACAAAAAGCGTATGATAGAGGATAAGGGCTCTTGGGGAGGAGTATTTGTTTTGATAGATATTTATGTTTAAATTTAGCTAAAGACAGTCTAGTTGGTTTTAATTTAACAGGGGTTCTGCAATTCTGCAGCCTCACTTCAATGGAGAATGATATGTCCGAATCTTACCAGAAATTGCGTCAGGATTTTAAGGAACTTGAGTTTACAGATCGTCTTACCTTTGTTGCTGAAAGCGTGCTTTTAACTGGCCAGAGTGCTGTTGTTGGTGGTCTGAATCTTGCGGGCAGCCTCTTTGATACGGTAACCGGTACAGTGGGTGCTGTAATAGATGCTTCAGGTATTGGTAATCTGCTTGGCAGTACAGGCGGAGTTGTAGGTGAAACTATTGACAGAGTCGCTATTACTGTTAAAGATGCATCAAGGACCGCCAGTCAATTGTATGTCAGTGCAGTTGAGACCGTTGAGAATGCAACAGGAAATGCTGCGACAGTCGTTGGTGATGCAGGGGTATCCGCCTCTGAAGTCGTCAAGAATTTTGCTGGTTCCTTTCAGAAGGGAGCTGTAAGAAAATAAAAGAGTTTACTCTGTTGTCGGGGGTTGCTCCGTTCACGAGAGAAAATCTTTTTCTTGTTTTTGTTTTTTATTACCGTAAATTAATTGAAGAATTCTGTTTTTAATTCTGACAACTTTCCAATAATTAAATTTCGAGGAGGAACTATGAGTGGTGGTGGCGTTTTTACCGATATCCTGGCCGCAGCCGGACGTATTTTTGAGGTCATGGTTGAAGGGCACTGGGAGACTGTAGGTATGTTGTTTGATTCTTTGGGCAAAGGCACAATGAGAATCAATCGTAATGCCTATGGCAGCATGGGTGGAGGCACAAGCCTTCGTGGATCATCACCTGAAGTTTCAGGTTATGCTGTTCCGACGAAAGCTGTTGAATCAAAGTTTGCCGAGTAAGCATATCTTTAATGCTCCTTGCACAGGCAGTGAAAAGCTCAACACTTTCACTGCCTTTTTTATTTTCCCAAAAAGCCGACATCTCTCGATTGATTGAGTAATTTCCGTTTATAATAATATTTTCATAAATTCGGCATCAGTGGGCTTGTATAAGTATTAAGTGAATGGGTATGGGTAATGGGTAATGTTTCTGTGTACGTTTCGGGTCAAACCGAACAGAGTGATGTAACTGAGTTTTTCCAGAAAGGCCTCATGAGTGCCGGTGAAAATCCGATTGCATTTTTTGAGGGCGTTTTTTATGAATCACATCAGGAACGAGTTGGTAATATTGCCTTTCAGGATTACCTGATCTATACTGACAAGGCGGTTTATCTCTGGGCAAGAGGTTTAAACAAGGATTACCTTGACAGGTTTAACCTTGGCTCAGTCTCTGTTAACAGCCGCAATAAAGATCATGATTTTGCGACTCTTAATCTTAAGATTCGTCGCGAGGAGAAGGAGCCTGTCTATGTGATTTTTGATATGGTTGAACTGCGGGAGGCTGATTTGATGACCAGACTTCATACTCTCATGGAGTCTATCATAGAAGAGCATCTTGGTCTGAATTACCGAAAAAATCTTCCTGATGATGTCTCTGCACTTATTTTGCAGGGTGCAAGGGGAGTTTGTGTTCCTCAGGCAATTTCTTTCCGATTTGAAGCTCCCGATCCAGTACAGCAGGAAAGTCATATTGGTTATGGTCAGGATCTGTTGGAGCAGTATAAAGCAAGTCTTGGTTATGCGCCCGATGAGCGATCCTCCCAACAGGCAGGAGTGCATAAACAGGAAGGATTTTCTCCGGCTGATGCCATCAAGGGAATTGAAAATATGCTTCCAGCAGATCCGGCGACTTTGAAAAGAATTGCGGGATCAATAAAGGAGCTGATAGGAGATGCTCCATTCAAGATTCGTGATCAGGTAAAGAATGACCTGCAGCATGTTCCAGGCATGCTCACAGCCCTCAATGAGTTGCTTAACAGCATAGCAGATAATCCCCAGGCTGAGCGCTTTGTCATAAATATTGTTAAAACTGCTGTCAGAAATGACGGAATGATTGGATCAGTTGGAAAGCTCTTGCGGCTTTCTTCAAATTTTGGCGAGACATCGAAAAGAAGGACGCAAAGGCCTTCCTCAAAAGCGGATCATGCCGAAGCAAATGATGACCAGCATCAAACCCGGCGTCGCAATGCAGATGACAGTGATGATACTTCCTTCAAAAGAAAGAGTATTCATATAACAACCGATGATGACATGACCTTGAATGCTGATTGTTTCGGCAGCAATGATGCAAGGAGTAAAAAAGACAAGGGTTCTGTGGTATCCGGGGAAAAAAAACGGAAAGAAGATAACCTTGAAGGAGTATCGACACGTAAAAATATTACGATCAAAGCTCTTGACGAAAACATACCATCAATCGTGAAAAACATGATGAGTATGGATGATATTTCTTCAATACCAGTAGATGCTGGTATCCCTGCTGCTGTTGAAAGTGTTTCAAGAAAAAAAATCATGATCAGATCTGATTCAGAAACAGGCAATGTTCAGCCGACTGACGAGATTATTCCAGCCGCACCTTCTGGTGAAGGTGCGGCGGACGACAAAACCTTTGATACAAGCCGGTTTACTGGCTATGAATACGATAACGAAGGAGCAACTCCTCCATAAAAAGCATTCAGTCAAGATCAAGTTCACTCAATAGTTTATTATCAACATGAGAATTATTCTTTACTTGGGTAAAGGAGGGGTAGGCAAAACTACCGTTTCAGCTTCATCTGCAACAGCAATTGCCCGACGGGGACAAAGGGTTTTGATTATGAGTACGGATGTGGCTCACAGTCTTGCTGATGCGTTGAATGCGGAGCTCTCTTCCACGCCAGTGGAGGTTGAAAAAAATCTCTTTGCTATGGAGGTGAACGTTCTTGCAGAAATCAGGGAAAACTGGACAGAACTTTATTCATATTTCTCGTCGATTTTAATGCATGACGGCGCGAATGAAGTTGTTGCTGAAGAGCTTGCAATTATGCCCGGTATGGAAGAGATGATCAGTCTTCGCTATATCTGGAAAGCCGCCAAGTCAGGAAATTATGATGTCGTTGTTGTTGATGCTGCTCCAACGGGGGAGACCATGCGCCTGCTCGGTATGCCTGAATCTTATGGATGGTATGCGGATAAAATTGGTGGATGGCATTCAAAAGCTATCGGTTTTGCTGCTCCGCTTCTCAACAAGTTCATGCCGAAGAAAAACATCTTCAAGCTTATGCCGGAGGTGAACTCGCACATGAAAGAGCTGCACGCCATGCTACAGGATAAAGCAATAACGACGTTCCGGGTTGTTCTTAATCCTGAAAATATGGTTATCAAGGAAGCTTTACGGGTACAGACCTACCTCAACCTCTTCGGTTATAAGCTTGATGCTGCTGTGGTCAACAAGATTCTTCCTTCAAGCTCCTCCGACAGCTATCTGCAGAGTCTTATTGATATTCAGAGCAAGTATCTCAAAGTGATTGAAAACTGTTTTTATCCTGTCCCTATTTTCAGAGTAAAACAGTCTACGGCAGAAATTATCAATACCGAAAGGCTTTACGAGTTGAGTAAAGAAATGTTTGGCGACAAAAATCCTGCCGATATTCTTTACAGTAGTGACAAAACCCAGATGCTGGAGAAAATTAACGGGAAATATGTTTTGAGCCTTTACCTGCCGAATGTTGAGGTGCAGAAGCTCAATGTGAATATCAAAGGCGATGAACTGCTGGTAGATATCAATAACTTCCGCAAAAGCATTATTCTTCCCAACGTGCTTGTCGGTCGAAAAACGGAAGGCGCTGATTTTATAGAGGGTAATCTTAACATTACTTTTGCCAACTGAGAGAGCTCAATCAGCTCGTTGTATGATACCGGAAGCGTTTAGAGGCGGACTCCTATAGAGGGGAGTCCGTCTTTTTTTTTATCTTTACGCTTTCTTTTATTCTGACCAGTACTGAGCGGTCAGGACAGCAGTTGAGGAGCTGCAGAATTGTTTGTTGCATGACGGGATGCAGAGGATTGGCAATGTCGAGCAGAGGAATAAGGACAAATTTTCGGCGAGGAAGCTCTCTATGGGGTATTGAGAGTGTGTCGGAGTGAATCAAGGTGCTGTCATACAGCAGAATGTCGAGGTCGATCACCCTTGGACTCCAACGAGAATAGAAGTCAGGTCGTCCCAGCGCCCGTTCAATATTTTTGCATTGCAGACGAAGCTCTTCCGGTGATAATGAGGTCTCAAGCAAGAGAACACCGTTATAAAAGCGATGTTGTTCAGTATCGCCGATTGGTTCGGTCATGTAAATTGATGATATTGCACATAATGATGTCTCATCAAGAAGAGCAAGTTGGTATACGGCATCCTGAAGGTGGCCGAGGCGGTCTCCTATATTGGAGCCGATTCCGATAAATACCTTATGAGCCAGCATGATTTCAGGGACGGGATGTGGTGTAATCAGCCTCTGCATAATCACAGATACCGTCAACGGGAGGATTGTGCTTGCGAACTTTTATGGAAACTTTGTCGAGAACTGAAAAGTCCCGGAGGAGGTCCCGTGCGATCTCATAGGCGACAGCTTCGATGAGAAAGTATTTATTCTGGGTTAGTTCCTCCTTTATTTTTCTGTATACGGTACCGTAATCCACGGTTTTGGTGATGTCATCGTTTATAGCGGCATCGGTGAAGTCGAAAGAGAGCTCGGCATCGACTTCATATTTGGCACCAACAGTGTGTTCTTCCTTTCGGACTCCGTGATGGGCATAAAAAACCATGTTAACAAGCCTGACGCATGATTTGGCGTGCCGTTTCATTATGACTTGGCCCTTTTTTCGTATTTGTTGCCGACAACCGTACATTCGGGCAAGCAAAACCAAAGAAGCATGTCAGAGTTTCCGTCATTCAAAACCTTAAAACTTCCAGCTTCGAAAACAACTTCAACGATATAGTTCGCCCACTGTAAAAGATCTCCCTCAAAAATTTCTTGACCACCCTTGTCGTGCAGACCGGTAAACTGAAGCCATTCGGAACGTTGTCTGAAATTAAGAAAATCGACATCCCGGGTATTGACCGTAGAGAAGCGCCAAATATTTTGCAGTGATGCCACATCCTGAAATAATGCCTTAAATTTGATGTTATTGATATCCATATGTTCATAACCCCAAAAAGCCTCGAAACCGGGCAGCGTCTCGAGATTATTTTATAAATTGATAGCCTGCCTGCTATCTCCATCAATAATACTGATAATATAACAATTCTCTATCTCCTTCTACAAAGAGGCATAAAATCACTCCTTGATGAAAAGGTGCAGGCTCTTGCATGACTTGATGGTATCGAGACTCCAAAATGAGTATATAATTCACTACCTTTCCTCCATTGTACTTATTTTCAATGTGTCAAGAAGCGGTAATGATTAATAACAGTACGCGTCTCGATTTTTACGAGGGGTGCCGAGCAAGGGCTATTATGCTTGCCCTTGAAGAGGATCGTTATACAGGTGATATTACCACTATGGCAACGATTGACCCCCTTCAGGAGGGTGGTGCGGTTTTGAGAGCCAAAGAGAATGGCGTTGTGGCAGGTCTTGATGTTGTCATGCAGGTTTTTGCGGCTTGTGATCCGGGACTTTCTGTCCAACTTTATTCCAGGGATGGGGAAGCTGTGCGCTGCGGAGACTTGATACTTGAAGTGACTGGCAAGCTGGCACCTCTCCTTGTCGGAGAACGCACCGCACTTAATTTTATGCAGCGCATGTCGGGGATTGCCACCAAAACGAGGGGCTATGTTGATAAGGTGAGCCACACAGGGGTAAAAATTCTTGATACCCGGAAAACAGCTCCCGGTCTGCGCTATTTCGACAAAGAGGCAGTCAATATTGGCGGTGGGCAGAATCACCGTTTTGGTCTCTTCGATTTGATTCTCATCAAGGATAACCATATTGATGCGTCCGGCGGCATAGCTCAGGCTATTTGTCATGCACAAGTATACCGTGAGAAAGAAAAACTTGATGTGAAGATCGAAACTGAGGTTCGTTCCATGGATGAGTTGAGTAAAGCTTTAGTCTGTTTGCCGGATATTATTCTGCTTGATAACTTTACCCCAGGCCTGCTGAAAGAGGCCGTCGATTATGTCAAAACCGCTTGCAGTACTGTTCTTCTTGAAGCGTCCGGTAATATCGGGATGCACAATGTGGTTGAGGTGGCTGAAACCGGCGTAGATTTTATTTCTGTCGGTGAACTGACGCACAGTGTCAAGGCTCTTGATCTTTCCATGACAATCAGGCTTGTCTGAACCGGTGGAAATATGGAAGTTGGAATAGACATTGTTGATCTTGATCGGATTGAAACGCTGTACAGTCGCTACGGAATGAAGTTTCTCCAACGGTTTCTTTCTGAAGAAGAGATTACCCTCTGTTTACAGAAACCCCAGGTGATTGCAAGTATAGCCGGTCGCTTCGCAGCCAAGGAGGCGGTTGTCAAGGCTCTTGGTACAGGGTTTTCCGGTGGGGTTCACTGGAAGAGTTTTGAAATACTCAACAATGAACAGGGCAGGCCTTATGTGCGGCCATCTCATGCGCAAAGCATTTCTTCTGGCTGCTCAATTAAAATTTCGATTGCTCACGACCGTCATGCTGCGGTTGCTATGGCACTGATTGATGGGTTATGAGAACAAAAAAAGCAGGCACTCTTAAAATGCCTGCTTTTCTACTCAGTGACTGTTCGCAAAATCAGCCCTTATGAACAGGAAGAGGCTTTTCTTCCTCGGTGATCGTTATCTTTGATTTAATAATATCGTAGATCTTCTCTTTCAGGATGGTATCGGTAACGTAATCCCTGAATTCGGCTGACATATAGGTGTTCAGGATATCTTCGACAGGCATGGTTCCTTTTTTTTCTGCCTCTTTTTCTGCAAAAGCCTTAATGTCGTCGTCTGATACTTCCAGCTTGTTGAGCTCAGCTATTTTCTGGCTGATAAGAAGCCATTGTGCGTGTTTTTCAGCATTTGGCCTCATTGCTACATGAAACTGTTTTTCGTCCAGCTCTTTCGGGAAGTTGCCGCCGATCTGGCGCTTGGCATTTTCAACGAGCATGTTCGAGAAAGATTCAATCATGGACTTTGGAGCAGGTACAGGATTTTCTTCAATCAGTTTTGCCGAGATGGACTCAATGAACTCTTCTTCAGACTTCATCGTAAAGTGCAGTTCGAGCTGGATTCGGACGTCTGCGGTGAAATCTGCTACCGATTCAAACCGTTGTCCCGTAATCTCTTTAACCAGCTCATCGGTCAGTTCGGGAAGCTCAAGTCGTTTGATTTCACTGATGGTAACACGGAAACGGGAAATTTCGGCATCAGCATCTTGATGTTCATTTTCAATATCGACAACTTCGCCAGCTTTTTTTCCTGTCAGCGCTTTGCGGAAAGGATTTTCGTCAGGAAGATACTCCAGAGTAAAGTGATGGTTTTCAGTCTTGTGATCCTCGTCAGGTTCGCCTGCTTCGTTGAGTCTGACGACATCGCCGATAACCGTGTCGGTTGATGATGCAGCCTCATCGACACTGATCAACGTTCCGTGACTTTTGAGAACAAGTTTTATTTCGCGGTCGACATCCTCATCAGTAATAGTATAATGGGCTTTGGTAAAGGTATAGTCGCTGAAATCCTTAAGTTCGAATTCGGGATGGATTTCGTAGGAAAGCTGGATTGTCAGTTGATCTGGCGTAAAGGAGAAGTCGATGATCTGTGCGCGGTTTGCCGGTTTTATATTTTCGGCATCAGCAATCTCCCCAAAATATTTTGATGCCATTTTTTCGGCTATGGTCGTCTCAATAGAGGGGCCAGCCAGTTTTTTAATCAGGCTTTCAGGTGCGTGCCCTTTTCTGAACCCCTTGATCTGTACGCTTCTCTTGGCTTCTTCCAGTTCCTGTTTATATTCGGCACCGAACTCTTCCGGGGAAAGAATAATTTCCAATACCTGTTCGGTTTCGCTGACGTTCTTGATATTCTTTTGCAAGGCTCTCTTGGTTAATGAGTCATTGAGAAAAACTAAAAGTAAAGAAGGTACAAATTATTCCTGTTTTTTTAAAATAGCGCTTGTTTTGTGCCTTATCGTCCTGGTTTATAGATCAGTGTTGCATAAGGTGCATCATGCAGTATTCGCATGGAGGCTTCAGCGATATCTTCTGCAGTGACCGCTTCGATAGCGGCTGTTTTTTCCGCTGGCTCGATGTACCGTCCGAAGTAGGAAAGGTCGGAAGAGGTCTGTGACATTCTGCGTGTCATTTTTTCCATGCCCATAATATGGTACCCGAGCAGTTTCGTTTTCGCGGCCCGCACCTCTTCCGGGTCAGGATTTTTCAGCGCATCGCTCTGGAGCAGCTCCCTGATGAGTTCCAGAGTGACCTTCGTTTTGTTGCTGTCGGTACCCGCATAGATATTAATTGCGGTCAGATCGTCAAAAAAGGTGAGTGAAGAATAGACGTTGTAAGCCAGTCCCCGTTTCTCCCGAAGTTCCAGATTCAGTATGGAGCTCATGCCGTTACCGAGCATGGAGTTGAGCACCATCAGGCTGTAATAGAGTGGGTCATGCCGTGGTATAGCTGTTCCGAGCACAATCTGTGTCTGGCAGACCCTTTTTTTCAGCGTGAGTGTAAAGGGAGTGTAATGTTCAGCAAGGAATGGCTGGCGAACATATTCGTTGTCGGACGATTCACCAAGTGCTCCAAGAAAACGTTCGCTCAACCGCATGATTTCGTCGTGAGAAACCTTGCCGGTTGCGGTGAGCAACATTTTTTTCGGGATATAATGCCGGCGCATGAAGTTTTTCAGATCATCATCGCTAAAGGCTTCAACGCTCTCTTCTGTCCCGAGGATCG
>Ga0194037_1000090_pt1 | contig 63354 bp, 55 predicted proteins | sample JunL306m_MetaG_FD_148653 | JGI IMG/M metagenome (GOLD analysis project Ga0194037, IMG submission 148653) | Anoxic zone freshwater microbial communities from boreal shield lake in IISD Experimental Lakes Area, Ontario, Canada - Jun2016-L304-6m | ecosystem: Environmental > Aquatic > Freshwater >...
CGCTTGTCATGACAAGGGCCAAAAAATTGTCCCGCATGATAAGATGATGCAGCGGTGCATAGGGGAGCATCACTCCAAGCCAGCCATTATCGGGTGCAACCAGTGGCGACACCGGGCAGTCGGGGCGTTTTCTGACGATGACAATCGGAGCTTCCGGAGAGCACAAAAGCCGCTCCTCAATATCTTCCATCAGAGCCAGTCTGCGGGCAGATTCACGCGAGGCGACCATGACGGCGAAAGGCTTTTCATCGCGTTTCTTCCGCTCGCGCAGTCGTCGCACCGCATCGTGATTGCTGGCATCCACGGCAAGATGGTACCCGCCAATCCCTTTGATGGCCAGAATAGAGCCTTGCTGAAGCAGGCAGATGGCCTTGAGAATGGCATCTTCCCCCCTCACCGGTACCATATGCGTTACAGTTCCTTCCCCCTCAAGGGGAAGGTCAGGATGGGAATGGGGCTCTTGGGACGATATCAGACTCACCTGCGGACCACAGATGTGGCAGGCGATCGGCTGTGCATGGAAGCGCCGGTCGAGTGGATTATCGTATTCGCGCCGGCAGTCAGGGCAGAGTGGAAAGCCGGCCATGGTCGTTTTGGGACGGTCGTAGGGGATGCCGGTGATGATGCTGTAGCGTGGGCCACAGTTGGTGCAGGTTATGAACGGATAACGGTAGCGCCGGTCAGTGGGGTCGAATAGCTCTCTCAGGCAATCGAAACAGAGGGCGGAATCGGGAGCGATCTGAATGGCCGCCTCGCCGTCAACGCTGGGGAGAATCGAAAAAACCGTTTCTTCAACGGAAGGAATGGTGTCGGCAATAATGGCACTGATCACAGCCAGCGGAGGCGCATCGTCGGCAAGAGCCTGATCAAAGGCCGCCAAAGCCTCTGCCGCACCCTGTATCTCGATCTTTACCCCTGCAGGAGAATTGCTCACCCATCCGGACAACTCCAGTTCGTGCGCCAGTCGATATATGAAAGGACGGAAACCAACGCCCTGTACAATTCCGCTGATTTTATAGCGACGACGGATCAGTGACGCAGCCATGCTCATTTCTTGTCACCCGGAAAAATCGCAACCATAGCTCGTGTCCTTGGGTACCTGTAGGATCTGGACTCCGGCTATAATCCAGCCGGAATGACAAACTATACCATAGTCCCGGGTACAGACCTCGTCAAACGGTTTTCTGAACCATCACGGTTGATTCACAGGTCGGCGAAGTGTCAAGAGCACTTGTGCCGCATCGAACAGTGCTATATAATCCCTCACCATTACTGAACTTCAAAGGTTGCCATGAAACTCAACGCCAAGCTTGTCATCATAATGCTCTCACTGCTGGTACTGGCCATGCTGACCCTCTTTACCCTCAACCAGTATGCTCAGACCGACCTTGTGAACGAGATTCAGGAGAGTTCTCAGGAGATATCCAAGGCTGTCCAGATGAGCATTGAGGATCTCACCTCCGAGGCCGAGACTTCCCGCCTGACCGAATACCTCAACAAAGCGCGCGAAAAAGGGATCAATGAAATCAACATCATGAATATAGAGGGGGAGATTATCGACTCCTCCGATCCGGAAAAGATCGGCAAGAAGCGCGAGATCAAAAAGCTTGAAAAAGGTGTTCATGCGGCACCCCGCCAGAGCAAAGGAGCCACGATTCTCACCCAGAAGCCCTACGAGGTGCTCGTACCTGTCATTGTTGGAGACGAGCAGCTCGGATATGTCCAGATCAATATGCTGCTCGACAACATCCGCGATATTCAGCACGCCAATTTTATTCGCCGGCTGTTTGCCACCTGCATCATCTTCGCGGTTGGCATCGCTCTGACGATTTTTTTGGCAAAGCGCTATACATCGCCGATTCACAACCTGGTGAATGACTTCAAAAAGGTCTCGGCCGGTGATCTTTCAGTTACGATCCCGGTCACGAGTCGTGACGAGATCGGCGAACTGGCCGAAGGCTTCAACAACATGGTGGAAAAGCTTCGTGAAAGAGAGGCGCTCGAAAAGCGTCTCAATGAAGCCGAGCACCTTTCCCGCGTCGGGCAGCTGGCCTCGGGTATCGCTCACGAGATCCGAAACCCGCTCAATTATATCAGTCTGGCCATTGATCACTTGAAGACCGAGATGTTGCCAAACTGCGGCGACAAGTGTGTCGAACTGACGGAGCTGACCGACAAGATCAAGGAAGAAGTGCGCCGCGCCAACTATATGGTGATCAATTTCATGAACTACGGACGGCCGCTCAAGCTGAGACGCGTGCTGACCTCCTATACGGAACTCCTGAGCAAGGTACTGCCGGTGTTGCAGGGACGCCTCCAGGAACAGCGCATTACGGTGGAACAGCAGATTCCGGCAGACATGCCCCCCTTGTGGATTGACCAGGAATTATTACGTAACTGCATATTGAACCTCGTCAGCAATGCAGCCCAGGCAATGCCGGATGGCGGTACGATAACCCTGGGGTCTGAACCGGATCAGGGAAAGGTGAAACTGACGTTCGCCGATCAGGGCTGCGGTATCGCCCCGGAAGACATCAACAAGATATTTCAACCTTATTTTACTACCAGGGATATCGGTATCGGGCTGGGTCTGGCCATTACCGAACGGATTATCAAAGAGCATGGAGGCGAGATCCGGGTTGAAAGTGAACGGGATAAAGGGACACTCTTCAGCGTACTGTTGCCATGTAAACCGGCAATATCCAATTAATACGGGAGAGGGGGGATCAGAACGTGGTTGCAACGCAGGGAAGCATACTGATTGTTGATGATGAAAAGGGGCAGAGGGATATTCTCAACCTGATTCTCAAAAAAGAGGGTTACAGCGTGGTGGATGTATCAGGTGTCCGTGACGCACTGGTTCAACTTGAAAGGCACGAGTTCGATCTGATCATTACCGACCTCAAGATGCAGGGACAGAGCGGCCTTGACTTGCTGGAAAAGGTTCTGGCGGATGATCCGCAGCAATGTATCATCATGATGACCGCCCATGGTTCGGTCGATTCGGCGGTAGAGGCCATGCGGAAAGGGGCCTTTGATTACATGGAAAAACCGCTGGAGCGTGACAACCTGGTACTGACGTTGAGGCGTGCCTTCGAGCGTATCGGCCTGGTACGCGAAAACCGCGTCCTGCAGAAACGGATCGAATCGATCAAGACCATACCCAGCATGCGTGGTGAACATCCAAAGATGAAGGAGGTTTTCCGGGTTGTCGCCAAAATCGCCGCTTCAACCTCAACGGTACTGATCGTGGGGGAGTCCGGTACCGGAAAGGAATTGATTGCCCACGCCATTCACGACGGCAGTCCGCGCCGTGAAAAACCTTTCATGGCCATCAACTGCGCCGCCATTCCCGATACCCTCATCGAGAGTGAGCTGTTCGGCCACGAGAAGGGGAGCTTCACCGGTGCCAATGCACGTGAAATTGGCATTTTTGAGGCAGCTGACGGTGGAACTGTCTTTCTGGACGAAATTGGCGAGATGAATTCCGCCATGCAGGCCAAGCTGCTGCGTGCTATCCAGGAAAAGGAGATCCGGAGGGTGGGAGGTAAAGTCAATATCGCCCTGGATGTGCGTATCCTGGCCGCCACCAACCGTGAACTTGAGTATGAGATCAAGCGGGGAGTCTTCCGGGAAGATCTGTTTTATCGACTTAATGTTATCCGCATCAATCTCCCGCCTCTCCGTGAGCGGGGCAATGATGTCAAAACTTTGACAGAGTTTTTCATAAAAAAATTCAGTCACTCCTCCGGTGTTGCAATTGACGGTATTTCCAAACCAGCACTGAAACTGCTGATGAATTACACCTGGCCGGGCAACGTACGGCAACTGGAGTCGGTCGTTGAGCGCTCGATTCTGATGGCCGAAAGCAACTATATTGAACCGGATGATCTGCCGGCCGAGATAACCGCCCATGCTTCTCTGGCCGGTGGCATTCCGATCGACCTGCCACCGGATGGGATAGATTTTGAAGCTTTGGAGAAAGGTTTGATCATCAAAGCCATGGAACGGGCCGATTGGGTGATTGGCAAGGCGGCGCCGCTGTTGGGTATGAGTTACAAAACTCTGCAGTACCGCCTGGAGAAGTTCGAGATTGAACGACCGGATAAGCGTTCCAGGCATATGTAGCTGAACATTTTGAAGGAGTCCCGATGAAAGTCCTCCACACCACTCTTTTACTTCTCTGTACCATCCTGCTGCTTCTCTCCCTGTCACCCGCCCAAGCCGCCACAGGCTTACAGGACGTCCGCGGCGCCATCATGTCAGCCGAAACAAACAAGCCGGTGGTCGGCGCTGAGATAACCTTCTTCATTCGCAATGACAACGGAATTGCCGCCTCACCTTCGGCCAGAGCGAGATCAGACAACGACGGTGCATATCGCGTCAGCCTCCCCTCCGGCTCATTCGCCTGGTTCGTCAAGGCTGAAGGTCTGGGAACCATGCAGAGCGGCATGTCGGTGGCAGCCAAACCGGTTGATCTCGGCCCCCTCTACCTGCGCAAACCGGCCGAATTATCCGGCAGGCTCGTTGATGGCACCGGAACACCGGTCGCCGGAATCCCCATACGTGCCGACAACGTCACTACGTCTGCAAGTGCCGAAGATGGTCGCTTTCGCTTCACCGGTCTGGATCCGCACGGTTACGAACCGGCCCTGAACAGGCCGGGATGGGTTTTGGAAAAAAGCGCCTATTATTATCTCGGCCCGGGCGAAAAAAAGGATCTGGGAGACCTGGTTATTCGCCACGCAGCCGAATTGAAGGTACGTATTGCAGTTCGCGAGAAAGGAAAAACAGTCCTGATTGATAAAATCAGGGTCAATCTGGGCGGCAACACGATCTACCGTTCGGTCGAAACTGACAAGGATGGTGTGGCGCTGCTGACTGATCTGCCTCCGGGACATTATGCCGTTTCGGCGCCGGATGAGCGTTTGAAAGAGAGCCGCCGGGGAGTTGATATCAAGGAAGGGATCAACAGCGAGCTCACTATCGAAGCAGAGCTCAAGCCCCCCGCACTGAGCATTGAGGAGTACAGCGAGGTTTTTCTGCCGGGCAAACCGGTCAAGCTACGCGCCAACAGTTTGCGGGTCGAGAAGGCTGAGGCGATCATAACCCTGGTCTCCGCTTCTTTGCTTCTGGACGGTTCGGTCGATCTGCGCCAGCCGGACTCGATCCCGGCCGGAGCGGTCAAAAAAGTCATCAGCATTCCGGTCAGTTTCAAAACACGGCGCGACAGTTACAGCCGGTTTGGGCGCATTCCGCTGCCCGGATTGCAGCCGGGCGCCTACCTGCTGGAACTGAAAGGGGGTGGAGCTGCGGCCCGTTTCGGATTTCTGGTGACCCGCCTGGGGCTGGTAGCCAAAGTATCGCCTGCGGGAACCCTGCTGTTTGCAACCGATCTGGTCAACGGCAAGCCACTGGCTGGTGTCGGGATAAACGTATTCTCTCCTGCGGGTGGCGTTACCACGGACGCGAGTGGTTTCGCCACATGGAAAGGGGCTGAAAGCACCGCTCGACTTGTTGGTAAACTCGGCAACAGTCTGGCTTTCCTGGATCTGCCCAATCGGGAGGACAATGGAAAATCCACTGGTATCAAGGGGTATATCTATACCGACCGGCCAGTCTACCGCCCCAGCCAGTCGGTTTTCTACAAGGGGGTGTTGCGCCGGCGTTCGGGCGAAGAGTATACGCTGCCCAGGCTGGACAAGGTGCATGTCGAGGTAAAGGATGACAACGACAAGACGGTCTGCGCGTCTGATCTGACGGTGACCGCCACCGGCTCATTTACGAGCGAGTGCATCCTGCCGCCCGTTCCTGCCTTGGGAGAGTACAGCATCACCGCCGGTGGCGCCGGGGAGTCATGGCAGGGTTCGTTCCGGGTGCTGGAGTACCGTAAACCGGAGTTCGAGGTCAGGCCGAAGGCCGACCGGCAGTTCCTGGTGGCCGGCGATACCGGGCTATTCAAGGTGAGTGCCCGCTACTACTACGGCGCGCCGGTGGCGGGGGGCAAGCTGCTCTGGCGTCTCTATTCCAAACCGGCCTGGGGTTTGGGAGCCGGCAGTGATGATGACGGCTACGACGAAGATCGTCACTCAGATGGCGGCTATGCCGACTTCATTGGTGAAGGTGAAGCCAAGCTGGACGACAATGGTGAGGTGAGTATCCCGGTTACGGCCAAAACCCACGACATGCCCTCCACCTATACGCTGGAGACCGACGTGACTGATGCTTCTTCACGTCAGGTATCTGCCTCGGAAAGCGTGACCGTGGTGCCATCGCTGGTGTCGCTGAACGTCAAGGCGGCCAACTATCTGGCCCGGCCGGGAGAACCGCAGGAGATCATCCTTAAGGCTGCTTCGTGGGAAGGTGCCGCACTGTCTTTGCCGCTGCGGCTTGGTTTCGGACGTCAGGTTTACGATAAGAAGTCCCGCTCCTATATCTGGCAGGAGTCGGAGAGCAGCAGCATATCGACGGCAGCCGACGGCAGTGCCCGCGCCCGATTCAGCTTTCCCAAGCCGGGCTACTGGCAGGTCAGGGCCGAAGGGGCTGATGAGGCCGGACGCAAAACTGTGGCGACCACCTCGGTCTGGGTCTGGAAGGCAGGCTTCTCCTGGGAGGGTTCCTACCGTGATCTGGAAGCCGAGTTCGACCGCAAGAGCTACCGCCCTGGGGAGATCGCCCGCCTGATCGTGCGCTCACCCGTGACCGGCGGCAGCCTGCTCCTGACGCTGGAAGGACGTGAAATTGCCATGAAAAAGGTGGTGCCGCTCAAGGAGATGGTAGAGGTGGTCGAGATACCTGTCACCGAAGCTCTGGCCCCCTCAATCCATGTCTCTGCAGTGGCGGTGGGAGCTGGCCGTTTCTTCAGCCGCACACTTCCGCTACGGGTCGACCTCCAGCCAGGCAGGCTCGACCTGAAAGTTACGGCGGACAAACCGGTCCATGCTCCGGGCGATCCGGTGCGCCTGACCATTTCCTCCAGTATGGCCGGGCAGACGGTGCCGGCCGAGCTTTCCCTGGCTGTGGTGGATGAGTCCATCTTCGCCATCGCCAAAGAGCGCCCTGACGACATCTGGCAGTTCTTTCGCGGTACAAGGGAACATCTGGTGACCACCTTGCACTCCTTCCCACGGGTCTATCTGGGTGGGGCGTCAAAGGAAAAGGCTTCAGCCATGGAGGCTGACGACGGTCTGAAAGGGCTCAAGGTACGCAAAACATTCAAGGATACCGCTGCCTGGTTCCCCATGCTCGTTTCGCAACCGAACGGCAACGTCACAGCCGACTTCACGCTGCCGGACAACCTGACCACCTGGCGGGCCACCGCGGTTGGGCATGCCCGTGACAGTGATTTCGGTGTCGGCCGCGAAAAATTCATCGCCCGACTGGAGCTTATGGCGCGTCTGGCTCCGCCCCGTTTCCTGACCGTCGGCGATGAACTGCGGATTCCGGGGGTGATCAGCAGCATGATCGACAAGGAGCAAAGTGCCACAGGGCGCTTTGAAGCGCAGGGGCTGACCCTGTTGGGTGATCCTGCTTTCAGCGGCAGCATAGCACCCCGCAGTACTCTCAAGGTCTCGGTAAACCTGCGAGCCGACAGTGCCGGTCGCGCCACCTTGCGTCTTTTGGCCGCTGGCAATGAGAAGGGCGATGCAATGGAACTGACCCTGCCGGTGTTGCCCCGCTCCATTACGCGTGAGGTCGGCGGTGGCATCGCTCTGCGTGATACCGAGGGGCAAACTGAGCTGATCCTGCCGGTAGAGGCGTTACCCGGTACGGCGCAGTTGAAGCTCTTCTTCTCTCCCACCATCGCCGCCAGCCTGAACAGCGCGATTACCAGACTGGTCGAATTCCCCTACGGCTGCGTGGAGCAGACTCTCTCGCGCTTCATCCCGGCAGTGCATGCCCGCTCCCTGCTGAACAAAACCGGCTGGCTGCCCGACCCGGCCACGGAGACAAAACTCCCGCTCGTGATTGCAGAGGGTATCCGCCGGTTGGAAGAGATGCAGCACGAAGATGGTGGTTGGGGGTGGTGGAAGAATGACAGCACCAGTCTGACCATGACCGCCCACACCGTTTATGGCCTGGGACTGGCGGTAAAAGCCGGGCTGGCGGTGCCCGATACCCTGCTCAAACGGGGCATCACGGCATTGGAGAAGCTGGCAGCCGACGCTCCGACTGACCAACTGCCCCGGGCTTACCGCGCGTTGGCGGTAAACGGAGTACGCAAGGCTGACCTGGAGCAGAAGGTCGGTTCACTCTGGAAGTCACTGCCACTATCGGAGCAGCTGGCTTATGGCGAGGCATTAGGCTTGATCGGTGCACGGAAAGATATGCTTGAACCGATTATCGGCCAGTTGAAAAAAGAGATTCAAGACGAAGGTCAGGTATCCTATCTGAAGGATACCGATTCGGAATCGTGGTGGTATGGCCGGCGCTGGGGCTCATCGGCGGTGGAGACCACTGCAGCCATGCTCTCCCTGATGGTAAAACAGGATGCCGGGGATCCGATGGCTGTGCGGCTGGCCGGGTTCCTGTCCCGCCGCCGGGAAAGTGGCTGGTGGCATACCACCACTGCTTCGGCGGCAGCGGTGACCGCACTGGCCGACTATGTTGCTGCCAGTGGCGAGGCTACGGCCGGCTATACGGCGAAATTGAGCCTCAATGGCAATGAACTGGCAAGCTGGCTGGTCGAAAACGGCCGGATAGTAACAGGCGACGCCCAACTGACTGTACCGGCGAATATTTTAAAGAATGGTGTCAACCGGATTTCGTTGACCAAGAGCGCTGCTGCGGGTGCGGCTTATCTGGCAGCAGGTCTGGAGTATCAGGCAGCACCGGAATCGGCCCGCCCGGCGGCAGGTCTCAAGCTGGAGCGCACTTTTTACCGGGTGGCAACCGTCAAGTCCGGCGATGTCTGGCGGCGCGAATATACTCCACTCAAACCGGATGAAATCCTTGAACCGGGGAACGACATCGAAGTGCGGTTGATTGTGGAGAACCGGCAGAGCCTTGAGTATGTCATTGTCGAGGATCGTCTGCCAGCCGGTTTTGAGTCGCGCGAAACCGACCGCGATCCGCGGTTTTCCGGCGAGAGCGGCTACGGAAACTGGTTTTCTCACCGGGAACGTCGTGACGAGAAGCTGGCCTTTTTTATCACCGGATTACCGGCTGGCCGGCACGAATTCCGTCACGCAATCTATCCGGAACTGGAAGGAAAGGTCATAGCACTGCCGGCGGCAGTCTGGCCCATGTATCAACCCGAGCTGCGCGGCGAGAGCGCTGCCTGGCGGATGGATATCAAAGGGCCTTAAGAGGCTTGTTCACAAGCGCGTGCAATGTTATTCTCCAAGTTGCACTACTACTACATTTGACACACCCGGTGGCTTGCCACCGTATCCTGTTACAAGGAGGAGTCACATATGCAATGTCCGTTCTGTAAGGAAGAGGTTCTGGATGGCGCTGTAAAGTGCAAACATTGCGGATCCAGCATCGGATCGGTTTTTGGCCTGCCCGGAATATCTGCTCAGGGAGACTTCGGGGAGCTTTTCACCAATGCTTTGAACGTCTGGAAGGGAAATCTGGCTGACCTTGTGCTCCTGACGTTCGTATTCTTGCTGGTGGTCTGGATTCCGATCGCCAACATCGGTTTCATTGCAGGCTACACCCGCTCTCTGATCAAGGTCGCCCGCGGTCAGGGTAAAGCGCAGGTGGGCGACCTCTTCAATGCGTGGGACTGCTTTGGCAATCTGTTGGTCTATTTACTTTTGGGTCTGATCGCCATGGTTATACTGAATTTTGTTCCTGTCCTTGGTCAGTTGGCGTCGATAGCACTCGGTTTTGCTGTTGCTCCCGGCATGTATGCGGTTATCGACAACAAACGGGGCGCCGTAGACGCCTTCAAGTGGAGTATAGATTCGATCAAGGCATATCCGGTGCCCTGGCTGCTGGCCTATCTGGTCGGTAATGTCATCGCCTGCGCCGGAATGATCGCTCTGTTCATCGGGATTATCCTGACAGCGCCGCTGGGCGCCTTGATAAATATCTACCAGTATGAAAGGGTTAAACCGAACTGACCTACTGACTCGAAGTCCTCTTTTTGCATCCACCCAGCGCAAACTTGAAGTGGAGTGATATTGAGGGACTATTCAGAGAGCTGGGCGCAGAAATAACTGAGCGGGAAGGTTCCCGCATTGGAGTACGGATGTTTGGCGAACGTCGGGTGTTTCACCGCCCTCACCCATCTCCAGACACAGACAAGGGAGCGGTTGCGAGTATCCGCAAATGGCTTGAAGAAAATGGGGTGAGGCCATGATGAATGTTTTGGAAATCAATGGAGTGAAGGCAGTGATAGTTTTTCATAAATTGGAGTATTTCCTCCTGGCGCAGGCAGATGGTTAGTAACGTTTTTTACTCCCTCTGCTTTGAAGCAGATAGTGGAACGCTCCCAGTTAGCCTTCCAATCAAGGAACTTCTCAAAGCACTCATTGAATTCACCACTTAGAGCCAAAACCATGTTTTCAACCATCATCTCCTTATCATGAATTACTCGTGCGGAAACAACTGGGCCAATCATGGTTCCACCAGTACCTCCACCCCCAGGCTCAGCTACATGCCTATGCCAGTTAAATCTGGAGGAAATAAACAGGAGTCACATTCATCTTCGTCGGAAACGTCTCCTCGGCTGAATGTTGGGGTGTTATGGTCGCCATCAGTTATGGTTGTACAGGCATCGACAAGTAGCCCGTCATCCTGAGAAGTTCCGAGACGAAACCAACGACATCCGCCTGCATCTCCGCATCCTCGGCCCCGGTGGCAAAAAGTGCCACCCGCATCGGTCCGAGTGCTCTTTCGTCAAGGAAATCCTCGCGACAGCATGGGAAGCCGGTCAATGTCGCCGGAAAGCCCCTTGTCCTTGCGCATGATGTCGCGGGATGACTTTACGATGGAGCCCAGTTGCTGGGCTGTGGTCTGTGGTTGAGCTTGTTTTGAAGTGCGCTTCACGGTTCCTTCCTCGTAATCAGCTTCAGGCGGGAGATGTGCTTTTTGTCAAACGAATACAACTCGGTGATACCCTGTTTTTCCATCACGGCCGCAATGTAGCCGTCGATGAAGTCGATGTTCTGTCCTTCGTAATATTCGAGCGCCCGCGACACCAGACCTCCGTTCAGAACTTCGAGACCGGGAGTGGCCAGTATGCCTCGAATCAGCGGCGCCACCGACACGGCGGTCAGCTTGTAGGATGACTCAAGCACCCAGACAACCTCAGCTATGACCATTTCAGTGGTTATCAGTTGCACCGTGCCTTCTGAGGCTGAGTCAAGCAGCTTCTCGACCCGATCGGCTTTCTGTTTGTCGTCGTTGGTGAGATAGCGGATGAACAGGTTGGTATCGACAAAGCAGCGGCTCATGACATCTCCTCACGCACCCGCTTGGCGACAGCTTTCTTGGCTATGGAGCGTTCTTCGCTGAAGTCACTATTGCCGGATGTTTGCACTGCGCCCCGTAGTTCACGCAACGTCCTGATCGGCACCAACACTGCCCGGTTTCCCTCAACGACGAAATCGACCTTGTCGTTGGTCCTTATGTTGAGCAGGGTGCGAATATCCTTGGGGATGGTGATTTGCCCCTTCGAAGTTACGGTAGACAGCATGTTTCTTACCTCCAATGTAATTTCTTACTTTTTATTGTAGGTATTATTATCGGCGAGTCAATGGGAAATCGTGGGATGTGTCGGCTACTGGGAGTACAGCAGCGTCTGTAGCTGATTGACAGCTTCACGCAAGTTTTCCGCCCCACCAAAATACCCGGCAATCTCAATGACGTTCCCCCGCTCCGAAATGGGCGGAACCTTCAGGATATCCGGCACGACGAATTGTGCGGTGCCGTGCTGGGCGTACTTTTCCAACAGTTCTTTGAGAATAGCCTGTGCCTCGGGGCTGAAATGATCGATTTCAGAAGCTTTTCTGAGTATGTTGTGAAAACACTCTTCGATGAGCTGTGGAGCCGCGAGCGGTACAAATACTGAACCGCCGATCTGGACGGGCCGGGAACGCAGGCGTCCACTGGCGTCCGGGTCAGGCATCAGGTTTTCCGATAACAGACCATGCAGGCTGAGGAAGGTATGCGTATCAAAGCCGACGGATTCCGCTTCATCAAGCAACAACTCAATGGCCGTCTTGTGATTGAGGATCATCTGAGCTTCCTGGGCGTCCTTCCCTTCCGCATAACGGCCAAACTCGATCAGGTTTTGCGTATCGATGCGGGAATAGGTGTTCCCTTCCAGCCGGCTGGATGCCCACGATAGATCGATCAGCAACCGGTTGAGGATAGCCCGGCCATAAGTACCGGCAGGGCGCTTAAACTCACCCGTATCACCAATGCGATGCAGGTGTTTGCGGGTCATCTCACCCAGATACCACGTTGTGTTGGTGATATAGGCATCGAGAAATGAGCGTTCATACCCGACAGGGGTTCGCGCTCCCCGCGGGCGACGAACCTGGGAGAATATCTCGCGGCCCTCTTCGGAGAGCGGAATGTACGTTTCGTAGTTTTCTGCCGCACCGGGAGCTTCTGATTCGGGTGAAACCATACGGATGTCAGTTGGCGTGAGCAACCGGTAGATCGTTGCCTTGCCTTTGCCGATAGCAGCAATATGCCGCTTTGCCGCCAGTTCGGCGAGCCAGCGCTGTACCGTTCGCAGGTGCGGAGGGTTACTCAGTTCATTGCGAATGCCCTCACTATTACGTCCATCAGGGTGACGGGCCAGGAGAGCAAGGATCTCTTCTTGTTGGGGGGACAGCAATGTAACAGTCATGTCCAAGTCTCGCTGTTGATATTGACGACGAATCGCGACACGCATAATGTCGTTAATCGTCGTGAATTGCATTTAATTTTGTCGCAAGCCGTTGCGAACACTCTCCTCGGCTTGAGAAAAATCAAGATAGTCCGTCGCATCATGGGTTGCCCAGAAGTCACGCTCATCATCCTCTGTTTTAAATTTTGGAACTTTTTTTAAGGCGGTCACGATATACCTCCAATTCTTTGTCTGTCATATCCCGTGCTGAAATGACCCGGATGTAATTATTCCTGACCAGTTTAGTATCAGCCTCTTTTCCTACTGAACGTCTTGAAAATTTCAAACCAGACAATGCTCAATATGCCGGCTGACGCGCAAATGGCAACATCAATCGGGTGTATCTCCGAGAATTTGAATATTTGTCGTAGAAAAGGAATATTCAGGACAAGGCCAAGAAACATGACTGCGCTGCCGGTTACCCACCAGAGAGCGCCATTGGGCGCCCGGAGTATTGTGCCGATAGTGCCGGTCCAGGACCGGTTGGTTATCATGAGCCCGAGATTGGCTATTATCAAAGTCGTAAAAGCCATGGTTCGGGCTGCATGTTCCCCCTGCCCGCGGCTGAGGCAGACACCGAAGACAGCCAGAAGAATCGCCAGCACACTCAGCCCCTGAAGAGTGCTTAAGAGCAGAACCCGCTTGCTGAACAGCGGTTCCTTCGGGTCGCGGGGCGGTCTGTTCATTGCGTCCGCCTCTGCCGGCTCGACCTCATAGACGATGGAGCAGGCCGGATCAATTATCAGGTGGAGAAAGGCTATATGGATCGGCATGAAGAGCAGCGGCCAGTTAAAAAACACCGGTATGAGGGACATGCCGGCAATCGGAACATGGATGGCAAGCAGATAGGCCATTGCCTTTTTCAGGTTGTCAAAGATCCGCCGTCCCATTTTTACAGCACGTACAATGGAGGCGAAGTCATCATCAAGGAGTACGAGATCGGAGGCTTCCCGCGCCACATCCGTGCCACGCCCGCCCATGGCAATGCCGATATGGGCCGATTTAAGGGCCGGCGCGTCGTTGACGCCGTCTCCGGTCATTGCGACGATCTCGCCATTTGCCTTGAGTGCCTTTACCAGCCGAAGTTTCTGTTCAGGCACAACCCTGGCAAAGATGTTGACCGTTTTGATCCTCTCCTGCAATACTTCTTCACTCATATTGTCCAGTTCTGAACCGGTGATGACCTTATCCTGCCCGGCAAGTCCGATCTGCCGGGCAATGCTGCGCGCCGTGCCGGGATAGTCGCCGGTAATCATAACCATTCTGATACCGGCCCGGTAGCAATCCTGAAGCGCAGAAGCCACGGTTGGCCTGACCGGGTCGGCCAATCCCACAATTCCGAGAAACTCGAAGGTAAAATCATGCTGTTCACCCGGCAGACCCGGTTTGCTGAAGTACGAACGGGCGACACCCAGCACCCGCAGCCCGTCGTCGGCCATCCGGGTTACTGCCGACATCAGCTCCTTCTGCTGTATTTCACTGAAATGACAGAGGTCGGCGACCGCTTCGGGCGCGCCCTTGGCGGCAATGACATAGTCGGATCCTTCCGGCGCTCTCCAGACATGGGACATGGCGAGAAGTTCCGGAGATAGCGGGTATTCTTTCTCAAGACGCCAATCGCCGTGAAGATGTTCGGTCTGCGCGAGATACGCTTCACCGAAATCCTTGATTGCCCGCTCCATCGGATCAAAGGGGTCGCGCTGACTGGCAAGGATGCTGAATTCCACCAGGTCGTGAAATGTATCCGGTGGCGGATTTTTGCGAAAGTCATCGATAGTGCAGTGAATACCGCCCGAGTGGAGCGCGGTTACCGTCATCCGGTTCAGAGTCAGAGTGCCGGTCTTGTCCACGCAGAGAACTGTTGCCGAACCCAGTGTCTCGACAACCGGTGCGCTTCGGGCAAGCACCTGAACCCGGGAAAGTCGCCATGCCCCCAGCGCCAGGAAGATTGTCAGAACAACCGGCAGCTCGTTGGGCATGACCGCCATGGCCAACGTGAGTCCGGCCAGCACACCATCAAGCCAGGCGCCACGCGTTATCCCGTATCCCAGAACAAGGAGTGCGCAGAGCCCGAGGACCGCTGAGGCAAGTATCCGTACCAGGCGCCCGGTTTCGCGTTGCAGCAGAGTTTCCTCAGAGGTTACAGTTTGCAGCGCTTTCCCGATTTTGCCTATGGCGCTCTGCTGTCCTGTGGCGACCACTCGGGCTATCCCCTGGCCCCGTACCACCAGCGTTCCGGAAAAGACAAAGGGGATATCATCTCCCCCCGGTTGCACGGCAGGTGAGGAGGCATTGCCGGGAACCTTGCGCACCGCCACCGATTCGCCCGTCAACAGCGATTCGTCAGTTGACAGACTGATGCACTCCAGTACGAGGGCATCGGCCGGCACCCGGTCACCTTCGGCCAGTACGATGATGTCGCCCCGAACCACTTCCCGGCCGGCGATCCTCTGCTGGTTGCCGTCGCGGATAACCAGCGCCCGGGGGCTGGAGAGGTCCCGGAGGGCCTCCAGAGCCCGTTCTGTTTTCCGCTCCTGGTAAAGAGTGATCCCCATGACGAAAAAGACAAAGGCCAGAAGCATCAGCGCCTCCTGCATGTCTCCCACCATCAGGTATATTGCGCCACAGGCTACCAGCAGCAGGAACATCGGTTCGCGCATGACGTCGAGCGCTATACGCAGATTTCCCCGCTGTTTGGTTGACGGAAGTTCGTTGGGACCTTCTTCTTCAAGAATTTTTTCGGCTTCCTGGGAAGTCAGACCAATAAATTCATGAATATCAGGTCTTTGGGGCATCAGGTGCTCCTTTTCGCAAAGAAAGGTGGGTAGCCCTTCTTCAATTATGTGTATTGTCAAAGATCCCGGTTTATCAGCGCCACAGGCTCAGAGGCGGATCGGTGACGACCGCGCGCAGGATGTCGCTACGCGAGACGAAGCCGACCAGATGTCCGTTGTCGTTTGTGATTGGAGTGCCGTCAACGCCATGGTCGAGCATGACGGCGGCAATGCGCCGAATGTCGGTCACAGGCGCGGCGGCAACCACCGGCGATGTCATGACATCGCGCACCAGTCGGTTGAGTATTTCGACGACCTGGTCTCCATCAATGTTGATAGCGGACAGCAGGTCCAGCTCACTAAAAATGCCGACAAGGTGCATGTTGACGTCGAGCACCGGAGCCTGATGGATCCTGTTATCACGCAGGGTCCGCCAGGCATGTGCCACATCATCACCATCGGAGACGGTGATCACCACGTGCTGCATGATCTGGTTGGCGTGATAGAGCGGTCCACGCTCAATCTCGTTCGGCAGCATTGAGCGATAAGCGATGATGGCATCTTCGTGAGGCCGGCCGACGGCGCCCGGCATGACCTCGACACCCGGTTTGTCGCCATCCTGAGCGATGGCGCGGGGTGACCGTGATCTTGAAACCGCACGTACCCGGATCATCTCCTCCAGCGTACCTCTGAAAACCTGCCCTGTTACTCCGTAGATCGAGAACATTGAAATTCCTCTTTTCGTTGTTACTTCGGGTCATTGAAGTGCATCACGTATCTCAACCTTGCCACGCGCGCAGCCAGCGCAACTAATGACGAGATGTTACATTTTCATCCGGTGACCTCACCCACAACCCTTCTCATCTCATCAGTGAGTTCTCTGGCTGTAGAGGTCCTCACTCAAATGACGTCTTGATCATCTTTAGTCGCTTCGAGAGGGCTGGCTGGGAAATTCCGAGCAGCCTGGCCGCAGTGGTTTGGTTTCCTCCTGCTCGTTCCATAGCCTCCAATACAAGAAAAGCGGCTGCGTCGCTAAATGTGGGTAGATCTTCAAAACCGGAAAAGGGATTGTGCTTTGGGGGAACCACTCCTACACAACTTTCCGGGCGAACTCGCTCCACAGCCTTGGCAAACGGCTCCATCGTGAGTTGGCGCTCGCGCTGCTGACTGACTGCGTCATAAACCAAGCCTTTCAGCTCGCGCACATTGCCTGGGAAACTGTAGCCGGATAGCAGGGGAATCAGCCCCTTGGGCACGGTCGGTCTCGGTTTTCCCAGAGTGCGGGACGCCTCTTCAAGGAAATAATCCAGCAGCAGCGGAATATCAGTGCGACGCTCCCGCAGCGGGGGAAGATATACTTGATGGGTACGCAGACGGAAGTAGAGGTCGCGCCGGAAAGTGCCGGTGGCTTCCCGAGCAGCCAGATTCTGGTGGGTGGCGACAATGACCCTCGCTTTAATCCGTTTGGGGAGATCACTGCCGAGCGGGAAATATTCGCCTTCCTGCAGCAGACGGAGTAGCTTGACCTGGGAAGCGATGGATAGATCGCCAATTTCGTCCAGAAACAGGGTGCCATCGGAGGCCTCCTCAATCATACCGCGCCGCGGTTGTTCTGCACCGGTGTAGGCACCGCGTAGATGACCGAAGAGAGTATCGGCAAAAACCGTGTCGTCCAGACCAGCGACATTGACCGTGACCAGCTTGCCCCGGCAGCCGCTTAAGATGTGAGTGGCGCGGGCGACCAACTCCTTGCCGACTCCGCTTTCGCCGGTGATCAAGAGCGGTTGCGGGCTTTTTGCAACCGCTTCCACGTAGGCGAACAGCGAGCGCATGGCCCGGTCATTGGTGACAAGAGCATCAAAGGCTTCGGGATGGCGAATTGCAGGAGCACTAAGTCGGCTGGCCATCTCGCGGTGATCTCGCTGCAGTACCTGCATTCGCACCGCTCGCAGAACGCCGCCGATCATGCGGTCCTGATCGTCTGTTTTGACGAAATAATCGAATGCCCCTTTGCGCATGCAGCGCACGGCGGTTTCAAGCTGGTTCAGGCCGCTGACCACGATGGCGACAATCTCCGGATGGCGCTCGGAAATCTGCCCCAACAGCTCTTCTCCGGACAGGTGTGGCATGGTCAGATCGAGCAGCACCAGTCCGATAGCCCCTTTGGCAAGGATTGCCATCACTTGACGGCTGTCGCTGCAGGTGGATATGTTGCTGATACCGGCACAGCTCTCCAGAGTCAGCGCCAGAGAACTGAGCCAGTCCGGCTCATCATCCACCAGCAGTACGCCGAATTCGGGATAGAGGATTGTACTCATAAGGTCTGCTCCTTATTGTAGGCAGGCAGAGTCAGCGTCACTACCGTCTCCCTGCCGGGGATAGAATCAAACGTCAGCTTGCCGCCGTGCTCTTTAACTATACCTGCTGAAACCGACAGGCCGAGGCCGGTGCCGCCGCTCTCCCGTTTGGTGGTGAAGAACGGATCGGTCAGGCGGGCCAGATGTGCGGGTGCTATGCCGCTCCCCTCGTCCCGCAGGCGAAAAGTAAGCGTGGTTCGAGCTGTATCGCAATACGTCGCAAGTTCGATGACACCCTCCGCACCGGATAACGCCTGACAGGCGTTCAGGATCAGATTGACCAGCACCTGTTCGATGCGCTGGGCATTGCCGCAAAACTGCGGGAGATTCTCGCCGTAGGAGACGCTGAAGCGGCTGGCTGCCTTGTGAATGGAGGGTTCGACCAGACGCACGGCGGCTTGGGCTACGCTGTTCAGATCGACGATTTCACTGCTGGTGATATCCCCCTGACGGGCGAAGTCCTTCAGGTCATCGACAATGCGCTTGATCCGCTTGCCAGCCTCCTGGAGCTTGTCCAGGCTGCGCGGGATTTCCTCCCGCATGCGCGAATAGGGAAGGCCGCCGCAGGTGAAATCGCCGTTGTCACGGTAGTACTGCTCCAGAAAGGTGGCTGCATCAGTAAAGAAACGCTTAAGTGTCGGCGCTTCGAGGAGGATCAGGCCGGTTGGGTTGTTGATTTCGTGGGCGACACCGGAGACAAGGATTCCCAGCGCGGCCATCTTGTCAGCCTGTACCAACTGTTGCTGGTTGAGAAGCAGCTCCTCTTCGGCGTGGAGGCGCTCGGAAATTTCCCTGGTCAGGTCTGCAGTTCGCAGAGCCACTTGGCGGTGCAGGGTGCGCGACCAGAGGGCAAAAGCACTAAGAATGAGCAGCAGCGGCACGACCACCACGGCAGCATATTTTATGATGGTGCGCAGATCGACCGGCTGCGGTTCCAGTACCCCCAGCCACTTGTTGTAAATTATTTCATACTGTCCGGTCTTCTTGAGAATCGCAAGCCCTTCGTTCAGACGGGAGAGCAGGTCGGCATCACCCTTGTCCACTGCATAACAGTAGCGGTGTGTCGCCACGTTGCGTACCACCGGTATCAGGTTGGTGAGCTTCAGTTCTCGGATCAGGTACATCCCCGGTACGATGGCCACCACGGCAAAATCGGTTCTGCCGGCAGCGACCAGGCGCATGGCATCCGCCGGAGTGTCAGTGAGCGCCAACTGTGCCTTGGAACCGCTTTTGACCAGATAATCATGCATGATCCCGAGACGGTGAACGGCCACCGTCCGCCCCGCCAGATCATCAAGAGTGGCTGCTGACGGAGAATCCTTACGGGCAAAAACTGCGTGATTGACAACGGCGTGGGGGAGGGAAAAGTCCACCTCTCCGGTCCGTTCCTCTGACCAGGACATCCCCTCCAGTGCGTCGATAGTGCCGTTTTGCAGGGCTCTGCGCATCTCAGCCCAACCGCCCAGGCGAATCTCGACCTTCATCCCCATGACGTCGGCAATAGCGCGGGTCAAATCAACATTATAACCGTTTGGATGACCGTCTTTGTCGATGAATTCGTAGGGAGGATAATCTCGGTCACCGCCGATCACAATCAACCTGGGCTCATGCTTTTGGGGCTGGGCAGCCACGGTCGGCATCGGTCCGGTCAGAAACAGCAGCGGCAATATAACCAGTATGCCGAGCTGAATAATCGAAACGGTGCGTGTAGAAGATGTGTTACCTGAATATGGCATGGATCGTTTCCTAAATAAAATAGTAATAATTCTATCATACGAACCGGCAATTTATGAAACTGAAAAGGCGACCCAAGTGGCCGCCATTTCAACAGTGAGTGATGGTCTTGGTGAGGCTCTCAGCTAGTAAAACAATTTTACCAGCAGGTAACCCACGGCACAGCCGGTGCTGACACCGATCAGGCCAGGAATGATGAAGCTGTGATTGATAATGAATTTGCCGATACGGGTGGTGCCGGAGCGGTCAAAACCGATACAGGCCAAATCGCTGGCATACGTCGGCAGAATGAAATATCCGTAGCTGGCGGGAATGAATGCGAGCATAATCAGTGGATCTACCCCGAGGCTGACACCCAGGGGAGCCATGGCAGCGATTGCTGCAGCCTGGCTGTTAACGAACTTGGAAACGACAAACAGAACTATGGCATAGGTCCATGGCTTGGTCGCCACAACCCCGGCCAAAGCTCCTTTCAATAATTCAAAATGCGCTTCAAAAAATGTGTCGGCCATCCAGGCTACGCCGAAGATCGAAATTACGGCAACCATGCCGGCCTTAAAAACGGTGCCATTGGTGATTTCCTGAATTTTGTCCTTGCAACAGACCATAAGAATAATCGCACCGGCCGACAGCATCATAATCTGGATGGCAGTGTTCATGGAGAGGGCTTTTGCTTTACCTGTAGCCCCGAAGACCGGCCGCAATTCAGGGAAAGCACCGAGGAGTACCACTGTTCCGATAGCAGCGAAGAAAATCCAGGCGGACAAGTAGGCTTCTTTGGGAAATACCTTGTCCAACAACGTAGAGGTTTCACCGTAAATGTAACTCTTTTGGACCGGATCCTGAATCTTCGCCTGGAAAGCGGGGTCTTTATCCAGGTCTTTGCCTCTCTTAAGGCTCCAGAGCGCTGCTACGATAACGCCGCAGAATGTTGCGGGTATGCTGATGGATAATAACTGTACAATGCTGACCGGCACTGTGGATTTGGACATGATCGCAACCATCGAAACAACAGCAACTGAAACCGGTGAGGCGCATATGCCGATCTGGGATGCGATTGACGCGACCGCCATAGGGCGTTCGGGACGGACTCCCTCTTTAATGGCAATATCATAAATGATGGGGAACATGGTGTAGACTACATGGCCGGTACCGCACATGACGGTGAGAGTCCAGGTCGTGATAGGTGCGAGCACGGTGACGTATTTGGGGTTCCGGCGCAAGATTTTTTCGGCAACGCGCATCATCACGTTGAGGCCTCCGGCTGTTTGCAGCACAGAGGCGCAGCCAATGACGGCCATTATGGTGAGCAGCACATCCACCGGCGGTTTACCGGGTGCGAGATGAAAAACAAAGGCGAACACCAGCAGGCCCAGGCCGCTGATCAGACCGAGACCGTAGCCACCGTAACGTGCGCCTGCCAGCAGGCATGCGATGATAACCATAAATTCCAGCACAATAATGTAGTCCATGATTTAAACCTCCTTTATTTTTTTTGTTGCGTTTGTCTTCAGAAAAATGAGTGACAAACTATTCTGCAACGCTGTCATTCAGTTTTAACAAGAGCATTGAGCGTGCCGAATATGTAATAATTTATAACTAATTGTAATTATTAAATAAAATGCGCTATGATGGGGTGGCTGGCTGGGGGCAATCATAACCGGTGATTATGGAAGTAATGGGTGATAGCTGGTTTAATGCTTATATTACAGCAGGTTGAATATATATAACCTATAGTTATTGATATAACGTCAGGTTATAGCGACTGAGCTTCATCTCTGGTGCACCTTCTCTTCAATTCTGCGCTGTTGCACGATATCGGCAAAGTGGGAATCCCCGACTGCGTTCTTCTGAAGCCGGAGCAGTGGGACGGCAGCGGCTACCACGGCTTGAAGGGGGATGAAATCCCGATATCGGGTTGTCTCATGGCGCTGGCCGACATTTACGATGCGCGGGATACTTTTCCACAACTCGAAGTTGACGACAGGGGGATCATCACCTCTGCCAACTGCATTATCCCGACCGGGCAGAACCTTCAGAACATTGAGGATGACATGGTCGTATTCATCAATGCGTCTGATTTTGGAGAGGTAGCGGGAGAAATCCGCGAAATCACTCTGGAAAGCCTTTCCGATTCAATCTTCAGTACTCACCGGATACCCTTGCCTCTGATTGCCGGATTGATCACAAGCGAAACCGGCGCCGAATGCCGATGTAACGGGATTCAGCCTCTATCCATGGCGCTGGGGGAGGGCCTTTCTCTGGAGGTGGAGCTGGCAACGGCAAAGATTATGAGGGCTTTGGGGGGAAGGCAAGGTCGAAGGGTGAAGGGTGAAGGGTGAAAGGTGAAGGGTGAAGGGTGAAGGGTGAAGGGTGAAGGGTGAAGGGTGAAGGGTGAAAGGTGAAGGGTGAAGGGTGAAGGGTGAAGGGTGAAGGGTGAAGGGTGAAGGGTGAAGGGTGAAGGGTGAAGGGTGAAGGGTGAAGGGTGAAGGAAAGTGAAAAAATCCTCCGATGTTTTTCAGCATTGTCCGGTTAGTAGGTTGAGTCAGAATTTCAGGACATTTTATAGCAAATCATTTCTTTTCAGGTGCTACTGGGGATGGCATCAAGATACCAAAGTATGAATAAAGTATGAATGTAAACCGCCGACAAAAAAGCACCTGCAATTTATCCTTGCAAGTGCCTGTTTTTATTGGCGCGCCCGATAGGACTCGAACCTATGACCTACGGCTTAGAAGGCCGTTGCTCTATCCAGCTGAGCTACGAGCGCAACAAAATTTCCTCGTCATCTTTTGTACTGATACCACATAACGTCAGTAATGTCGAGAGGGTATGTCGACCCGCCAAGCCTGCCTGTACAGATTGAAAAACAACGTTCGCTTCCTGACTACACCGTGGATGCGGATTGAGCGCTTGGCTTCAAAAGTCCTGACTAATGCCCGACCAACTGCCGGAGAATAGAATGCTCTCATACGTTTCGAAACTGATAACCCGGGTTCACGACAAATAAGGGATGATACCGGAACATTGCAGGAGATCCATTCGCATTGGTTGTCACGCACCCCGAACCTCAACCGCCACATCATACAACGTACTCCCTCGGCCACCATCCGTAAGGCGCTGCGAGGTCAGGGCATTTACCCCTCGTTCACCAGTGATGAATTTGCGCCACCAAACTCCTTCCGAGACCACTGTTCCCGGCGGGACTCTCTCAGTTATCCTCAAAGTGAACGACACTTCTCCAAGCCCATTATACACCAGTATTTGAGCTCCGTCAGTCAGGGCACGAACTTCGGCATCCTCCCGGTGCATCATCAATACCATGCACTCCTGCCGGGAGCGCAGATCCTCCTGTTCGTAGAAACTGGAGTTGAGAGCAAATGGTGTGGTAGCCGGTTGCAGGCGTAGCGGATATCCGTCCTGCTCGGCATGGGTCGGGAGAAGGCGCGGCACGATTTCAGCCTCTCGCTCATTTTTAACCTCAATGCGCCCGGAAGAGGTCAGCCAGCCACGTTTCGAATCAGTAGGCGGTGTCAGCGTGATCGGTTCTCCCTGTCGCAAACTCTCGGTGACAGCTGCATTCCTCCAGAGTGTCTCATGCGCTATCAACTGCTCGATCAAATCATCAGCGCTCTGCTGAAAAAACGGTTCGTTCCATTCCATGCCCCGAGCTAAGAGGCAGAAAACATCCCAATTGCTCTTTGCGTCTCCAACCGGCGCAATGGCTGCTGCGCATCTCTGGGCATGATAAGCGCCATAGCTGCGGTACAGGTCAGGGTGTTCCAACGAAGAAGTTGCGGGCAGGATGACATCGGCGTAACAGGCCGTGTCGGTAAGGAAACGTTCATGCACTACGGTGAACAGATCGTCCCGCTCCAGACCGCGGATGACAGCGTTCTGGTCTGGAGCGATGGCGGCCGGATTGGAGTGATAGACATACAGGCTTTTTACCGGAGGAGCGACTAAAGTAGTAAGAGCCGCACCCAACTGGTTCATACTGATCAGACGCGGCGTTTTTTCCAAAAAATCCTCCCGTGTGACCACCTGCAACGGAAAGGCAATCCCGGAAGATGTGCCGATAAAGACGCCGCCGCCCGGACGCCTCCAGGCGCCGATGGCTGCAGGCAGGCAACAGATTGTACGGACGGTCATGGCGCCATTGCCATAACGAGTCAAGCCGCTTCCCAGACGGATGAAAGGTGCCTGCGCTTTGGCGTATTCCTGCGCCAATCGTTCGATGGTGGCAGCCGCAAGGCCGCAGACCTGAGACATGTGCGCTGGCGAACAGTCCGGAAGTATCCGCCTGGTAAGCTCATCAAACCCGAGGACGTTAGCGGAAATGAACTCACGGTCAAGCAGCCCGTCCCGTTCAATAACATGCAGCATGCCGAGCGCCAAGGCAGCATCCCCCCCCGGTTTGACAAGAAGTACTTCGTCCGCCGATTCTGCGGTCGGGGTGCGGTAAGTATCTATGGCCCAGATCCGAGCCCCGTTTCTCCTGGCTGTCTGTGCGTCCCGCATTGCATGGATACTGGTAGCAGCCGCGTTTATTCCCCACAATATCACCAGATCGCTCTGCAGCATTTCAGATGGGTCCATGGCAGGCGTGTCACCCATGAGCGCTCTCCAGCCGGCGTCCTTGGCGGGCGAACAGATGGTACGCTCCAGGCGCGAAGCGCCGATTTTGTTAAAAAATGCGTGGCCGGCGTTCCTCTGCACCAATCCCATCGTACCGGCGTAGGAGTAGGGCAGGATACACTCGGCTCCGTAATGTGCAATCTGTTCCTTCCAGCGCGAACAGATCAGTCCGATCGCCTCGTCCCACGAAATCTGCTCGAAGATCCCGGCACCCTTGGCCCCGATGCGACTTAACGGAGTTGCCAGGCGGAGTGGAGAGTGCACAGTCCGCTCATAATTGTTCATCTTCGGGCAAAGCAGGCCCCGGGTCATCGGATGATCGGGGTCACCCGTCACCCGGACTGTAATGTCGTTTTCGACTTCCACCAGCAGGCCGCAGGTATCGGGGCAGTCATAGGGGCAAACGGAACGGAGTATTGTCGTAGTCATGCATCAACCTCACAGAAAATGATTTTTTTTGACCATCGTCAAGTATTATCTCAAATCAACAGTATACTGTCACTGTTATATATACTGAAAATCCACCAATCGAGTTTACTCGGACAACCAGGGAAAAGGGAGGAATTACAAATGAGTATGTTCTGTAATCAATGCGAGCAGGCGGCAAATGGAGTAGGTTGTAATATCGCGGGCGTATGCGGAAAGAAACCGGATGTGGCGGCACTGCAGGATCACCTGCTGTACGGACTTAAAAGTCTGGCGCTGTATGCTGAAAAAGTGGGGCGCAACGCAGAGATCGATCGTTTCACCATTGAGGGGCTCTTCACCACCGTTACCAACGTGGATTTCGATGCGGCCCGTATTGGCAGCCTGATCAAACGCTGCTACGAATTAAAGGAGAAGGCCAAAGCAGCATCCGGCGTGACGCTCACCGGTCCGGTAGCCGATTGGAAGCCGGCCGGCGACCTGGCCGGCATGGTCGTCCAGGGCGAGGCTCACGGCCTCAGCACTCTGAATGCCAACGAGGATATCCGTTCCGTCATCGAAATTCTGACCCTGGGCCTGAAAGGGATGTCGGCCTATATGGATCATGCCATGATTCTTGGCAAAACGGATGATGAAGTGATGGCATTTTTCCAGAAGGCTCTTGCCGCCACAACAGACGCCAACCTGGGACTGATGGATTTCGTGGGCCTCTCGATGGAGTGCGGCAAGCAGAACCTGACGGTCATGGGGCTTCTCAACACTGCACACACCGATGCATATGGGCATCCGGTTCCAACTGCGGTTCAGCTCGGTACCAAGGCCGGCAAGGCTATCATGGTGACCGGCCACGACCTGAAGATGCTTGAGGAACTGCTCAAGCAGACTGAAGGCAAGGGGATCAATATCTATACCCACGGCGAAATGCTGCCGGCCCACGGCTATCCCGGCCTGAAAAAGTATACGCACCTGGTCGGCAACTTCGGCGGCGCTTGGCAGGACCAGGCCAAGGAGTTCATCAACTTCCCGGGAGCAATTATATTCAACACCAACTGTATCCAGAAACCGTCCGACAGCTATAAAGACCGTCTCTACACCTGGGGCTTGGTCGCCTGGCCGGATGTCAAGCACATTGACGGCTGGGATTTCTCGGAAGTAATCAACAAGGCCCTCGAACTGCCCGGTTTGCCGGACAACCCGGGCCAGGAGATTCTGACCGGCTTCGGTCATAACGCAGTGCTGGGCGTGGCCGACAAGGTCATAGCGGCCGTCAAGTCCGGCGCGATCAAGCATTTCTTCCTGATCGGCGGATGCGACGGCGCCAAATCAGGCCGCAACTACTACACCGAATTTGCCGAGAAGCTTCCTCAGGATACTGTCATCCTGACCCTGGCCTGCGGCAAGTTCCGCTTTAACAAGCTTGAATTCGGCGATATCGGCGGGATACCACGCCTGCTGGATGTCGGTCAGTGCAACGACGCCTACTCGGCCATCCAGATCGCAGTAGCCCTGGCTGGCGCTTTCGAGTGCGGCGTCAACGACCTGCCGCTCTCGATGATCCTCTCCTGGTATGAGCAAAAGGCGGTTGTGATCCTGCTGACCCTGTTCCACCTGGGTATCAAGAACATCAAACTCGGGCCTTCACTCCCGGCATTTATTACTCCGAACGTGCTCAACTTTCTGGTTGAGAACTTCAACATCGCGCCGATCACGACAGTTGAAGCCGATATGAAGGCGATTCTGGGGTAGGAAACAGACTGGATAGTTTTGACACAAACGCCCCCGGCAGAAACTCCGCCGGGGGCGTTGCTTTTCATGATGCAATGACCTCCGACAATGTCCTTCCCAGAGTACCGATGCTGTAAGGTTTCTGAATGAAGCCCTTTGCCCCGAGTTCTTTGAGTTGACGGTCCGTGCCTTCATTATGGAAACCTGAACAAAAAATCACCTGTACATCCGGATCTATCTCCTGCAGCAGCTTAAAGGTGTCCAGTCCGCTCATTGCGGGCATGAGCATGTCAAGGATAACCAGCACAATGGAGCTCCGGTGTCGGGCGTAGAGTTCAATCCCCTTTAAACCGTCCTCTGCCAGATAAGCAGTATAGCCCAACTCACCAAGCAAGTCACCCCCTACACTGCGGAGAATCTCTTCGTCATCAATCAGCAGTATACCGCCGCTACCTCTGACGATACCATTTCCCTGCTCCACGGTTGCGGACTTGACCGTACAGAGTGGCAGAAACACATTAAAGATGGTTCCATGCCCCGTTTCGCTGAATACGTTTATGCTCCCCTTGTGGTCGCGAACCGTGCCATACACCGCTGCGAGCCCCAGGCCGGTTCCCTTGCCCTGCTCCTTGGTGGTGAAAAACGGCTCGAAAATCCGGCTCATGATTTCCCTGGGAATGCCTGTTCCGGTATCCGAAACCGAAATCTGCAGGTACGCTCCTGGGGTGAGAAGAATCTGGATTGACTGACAATCGGCAGCGTCAAGAGTGACCAGTGATGTAGCATAGGTAAGAGTGCCTCCTTCCGGCATGGCATCCCGGGCATTGATACCAAGATTGAGCAGGGCATTCTGCAACAGGGCCGGGTCACCAAGTACAATTGGATTTACAGCTTCCAACCGCGTTTCAAGGTGAATGCTTTTGTCGATAGTGCGCTCAAGAAGGCCGATGACTGAGGCAATCGTGTCATTGACAGCAACCGGACAATTTTCCTTTACACCTTTGCGTGAGAAGGTCAGGAGATCACGGGTCAGATCTGCTGAGCGAGAGGCGGCATTGAGGATGTTACTCACCATTTTTAAATTTATATCATCTTCAGGCATGCGATGTTTCATCAGATCGGCAGAGGCCATGATTCCGGCCAGCATATTGTTGAAATCGTGGGCAATGCCCCCTGCCAATTGGCCGATGACATCCATTTTCTGCGCATGTCGCAGCTGCTCTTCAAGTTGGGCCCGTTTGGTGATATCCTCAAGCATCAGGAGATATTCCGAAGTGTGAGACGCTGTTGAAAGCGGCGCAGAAACAAGTGAAACCACCAGCATCCGGTCGTCAAAAGAATTGAGTAGTAGTTCAGGTAGTCGTAGATACGGTTCGGTTTCCAGACGGTTGAAGAATTCCTCATATCCTCTTTCAAACGAAAACAGTCTTTTCAGAGAATACCCGATAGTGGCTGCCGAGCAACCGAACAGTACGTTTGCTGCCTGATTCCAGAGGCTGATACGACCATCGTGATCCAGATTTATGATCGCAAGTGGTGACGAATCAATCAGCGTCTCGAGCTTACGGTTTGATTCGCTCAATAAAAGCTGATTACTCTCGGAAACCTCAAGCTGCACCCGCAGCATTTCTTCAGTGGCCATCAGTTGATCATGGGTCTCATGATACTCGTTAATCTGGGTCCGCAACATCTCTTCAGTTGCAAGAAGCTCGTCATTCTGGTCGTGCAGAACCAGTTCGCGCTGATGGACTTCAGCCGCCATGGCGCTGATGGTCTCCGAAAGCATGGCAATCTCGCTGCACCTGGATTCAACCGAAACAACTTCATCGAAGCGTCCTTCAGCAACCAGACGAGATTGTTCCTCCATCCGGCTGAAGGGTTTACTGATAATCCGGTTCCCCACAACAGCCCCGCATGAAGCCAGAAGAAGCATGACGCCAAAACAGTACAGAAAGGTGTTTTCGATGTAGTGAATCGGCTTATCGGCAATTTCTAACCTTTTGGCCACTACCAGTTTCCATTGTGTCTCGCTGATGGGGACGACCGTGGCGTGGTAGCGGATAGTCTGGAAGTTGAAATTTCCACTGCGGGTATTTTCCGAATCGCTCTGTAGCAGGGGCAAGCCGCCGACATTCTCGCGGCGTTCAACCAGACTGGTGTCGGGATGTGCTATGATTCGCCCCCCCTTTTCAACGATAAAAGCGGTGTAATTGTGGCTGGAACTGGCCTCGTTTATGATGCGTGACAGTTCTGCCAGGCGCAGGTTGGCCATGATGGCCCCATCCCGGGCTGGGATACAGAGTGCCAAGGTGGGTTCTCCGCCAGATAGCGTCTGGCTGCTTGACCAACTGGCACGCTTTTCTCTGACAGCCAGCTGAAAGGATTGTTGTGAGGAGAGATCCATACCGTGCAGGTCAGGGGTGCCAATTGGATTTGAGCGGTTGCCGGCCTGACGGACTGTACCGAAATGATCAAGGAGGTAGATGGAATCGAAGTAGTCATACGTGCGGAGTACGTCATGAAAAAATATTTCCATGCCGGAGCCATTGTGTTGCTGACTTTCAATATGATCCCTTGCCAGTGAAAGTGTGCGGACTGGTTGGTGAAGATAGGTGCGGATCTGTTCGGCTACTGAGTGAGAAAAGATGGCACTCTCCCGCTCCATTTCATTCCGCAAATGCAATTTGAACATATGAAGAGAAATGACTCCCACCAGGAGCATCGGCAGACCTGCCGAGAGGAAGGTTGTTAAAAAGAGAATGCGTTTGATTCCGATTGTCATGGAGCAGGAGTGTTCAGAACTTCTTCACGACCGTCCCGATAGCGCAGTACAAAAAGTTTGCGATTCGGATCTCCGAATTCATCCAGCCTGATTGGCCCCTGCAGCCCGTCGAAACTGGAGATGGACTTGACGGTCTGCCGCAGTTTCCCTGTATCGGAATCCTTTTTCAGGGAGGTCAGAATCAGTTGGGTAGCATCATAGGCCAGTACGGCGGCGAAGGTTGGCGGGTAGTTGAAACGTTTGCTGAACGATTCCTTGAAGCTTGTATAGGCGGGCGCCACTGACTGACTGTTGACCGGCAGCGTAAAGATCATCCCCTCTGATGATTTACCTGCCAGTTGGAGGAGATCGCGCTGGGCTATCCCGCATGCTCCGGAGAGAATGGGCGCTTGAGTCCCCTCTTTGCGGATCTGCTGGGCAATGACGATTGAATCTACACTGCTGGCCAGCACCATGACGCCGTCTGCCTCTCCGGTTCCGAGTTGTTTGACGAGCGGTAGAAAAGAAGGTTTCAGGTTCGAGTCAAAGGAGACTTCACTGGTTACCGTTCCCCCTCCTTTGATGAATACCTCCCGGAATACATGGAAAATGTCGACGGTGTAGGGGCGGTTGTTGGTGTCATAAATTACGGCCAGACGCCTGATGCCGAGTTTGAGCGCGCTTTCAGCCAGATGACCGGCAAACTTGGAGTTTGGCTCCATCACACGAAAAAAGTAATCGTCCTTGCCACTCAACTCGTTGGAGCTGGAAGTCGGACTGACCATCACAACCCCTGCTTTTTCGACGACTGGCAAAGCTGCTTTGGACATTGAGCTGGCAACCGGTCCGACTATGGCAGCAACTCCTTCCTTGACTAGTTCTCCCGCCATTTGCTCGGCTACTTTTGCGTCAAAGGTATCGTCCCGAACTATAAGTTCAAGTTTTCGACCGTTTATCCCCCCTTGTCCGTTAAGCTGTTCAACAGCCAGCATGGCGGCATCCCGTGCAGCAACACCCAGGTCGCTATGTTTACCGGTGATACTTCCCATATATCCGATTTTGATCGGTTTCTTTTCAGTGCATCCGCAGACGAGAAGAGCTACGACTGCCATACCGAACAGAAGTTCACGTTTCATGAGCTCACCCCATAGCAAGAGTAGGTACATAACTATCTGTATTTTAATTTATGTTGTATAAAATACAAGAGAAATCGTCTGGTTTCTACTCAAAAGAGGTATCCCTTATTGGAAAAACTCATTTACAAATAGAGTATTTCGTATATATTTTGCTCAACCACAGTGTCTATACCATGAGGAGAAATTCCAATGTCTCAACTCCATTCTGTCGTCAGTCGTACATGATGAGATCACGAGGCCCGAGGACAGTGACTCTCCCCAGCGCCGATGAAGCCGCTGCCATCCTCAAGCGGATGCGAGGTGACATGGAGAGCAATTCCAATTACCGGACGAAATCGCTGAAAATCCACGGCCCGGTCTGTGCCAAGTGTGGCCGGGAGTTCGACCAGGCCAGCGTAAATCTTCTGACCGTCCATCACAAGGACGGAAATCATCATAACAATCCACCTGACGGATCAAACTGGGAGAATCTCTGCGTTCATTGTCATGATGATGAACACAGTCGCGGAGTGCTGGGGGAGTATCTTTCCGGAGGGTAAGGTGCTTATTTGAAGTTCAAATAGATCAACCGCCCTACCAGTGCCAGAACCATTGTGATGAACACCGGCCTGATAAAGGAGGTGCCCCGCTTAATGACCAGTTTTGCTCCGACACGTGCCCCCAGAAACTGCCCGGTTCCCATTACAATACCTTCCACGAAACGCACCTGCCCGACCGAGAGGAAAAAAATAAGTGCCACAAAGTTGCTGGTGAAGTTCATCACCTTGGTGGTGGCGGTGGCCCGCATCATCGAATAACCAAGCAGCATCATGAGTGCCATGGTCCAGAACGACCCGGTGCCAGGCCCGAAGAAACCGTCGTAGAAACCGATCGACAGTCCGAACAACAGGTAGAATGGTGCGGCCTTCATGCGGGCGTGAGCGTCCTCGGCGCCCAGGCGTGGGGAAAGCAGGGTATAGATCGCTATCGCGGCAAGCAGCCAGGGTATCAGCAATTTGAGGATTGATGCGTCAAGGAGCTGTACCGCCCAGACGCCAAGAGTCGCCCCGATTGCCGTCCAGAGAATTCCGGTCCAGCAGTCACTCAGCTTTACTGTACCCGCCCGTACAAAATGCAGCATGGCGCTGCCGGAGCCGAATGATGCCTGGAGCTTGTTGGTGCCGAGTGCAACTTGAGGAGGAAGGCCGATGCCCATCAACACCGGCACGGTGATAAGACCACCACCACCGGCGATGGAGTCAATCAGACCGGCAGTAAAGGCGGCTCCGAAGAGCAATGGCAGAAGAATTTCAGGGGACACGACAGGTTAAATCGCCTTGTTCCAAGACAGGCGCTGCTCCAGCCAGCGGGAGAGGCTGGTAAAAGCGTAGCAGAGGATAAAATAAATAATCGCTATGAAGATGAATATCTCGGTCGGAAATGCCATGGTGCGATTATTGATCTGGGTGGCCACGTGGGTAAGTTCGGATACGCCTACAATGAAGGCCAGTGAGGTATCCTTGATCAGAGAGACGAACTGGTTGACAAACGAGGGGATCATGTTGCGCAGCCCCTGCGGGAGCACAATATAGAGCATGACCTGCCAGGATTTGAGGCCGGTCGATATTGCGGCTTCGGTCTGGCCTTTGGGAATTCCCTCAATGCCCGCCACGACGATGCGCGACATATACGCCGACGTAAACAGAGTCAACGCCATGATGACGGTGTTGTTCTCTGCCACTTTTCCAAACAGGGCCGGTAGCAGAAAATACATCCAGAAGATTACCATCAACAGCGGCATTCCGCGTACAAGGTTAATGAAGGCCAGCGCTGGATACCGCACGACCGGGAAGCGCGAGACGCTCAGGAGACCCAGAATCAAACCACCGAAAAAGGAGAGAGTGCAGGAAACAACCGCCAAATACAGTGTCAGTCCTACTCCACCGAGTGGCCCATGAGGAAAGCGACCGATCATGAAATAAGTGAAGTTGTCGGATATTACCGAAAAATTTAAGAACTGATCCATATCAGGCGGCCTTATGAACGTTTAGAACTTTTTCGTTGTACAGGTTGACCAGAGCGGTGATGACTATCGAAAGTACCAGGTAGACAAGGGTTGCTGCGGTAAACGCCTCGAAACCTTTAAAAGTGTAACTTTCAACCTGACGGGCCTGGTAGGTCATCTCCATGACGCCGATTGTCATGGCCAGGGAAGAGTTCTTTGCCAGATTGAGAAACTGGTTGACCAGTGGCGGGACAGTGATACGCACTGCCTGCGGTAGTATTATGTACTGCATTGAACGCAGATATGAAAAACCGGCGCTACGGGCCGCCTCCATCTGCTCTTTCGGGATCGAGAGCACACCGGAGCGGATATCCTCGGCGATAAAGGCCGAGGTGTAGATGGTCAGCGCTATTGCTGCGGCTGCGAACTCGAAATTGGTACTAACCAACCAGTCATTGACTGCCTTAGGAAGAATCTTGTAGGAACCGAAGTACCAGAAGAATATCTGTACCAGTAGCGGGGTATTACGGAAGAACTCAAGGTAGGCATGGGCAAACCAGCGCACCGGCTTGTTATGCGCCATTCTCATGACGGCAATTACAAGCCCCAGGATGAAGGCCAGTACGACGGAGACAGCCGACAGTTTCAGCGTTGTGATCAGCCCGGTGACCAGCCAGTCAAAATACTTTCCTGAAGTTATGATCGACCAGTCGAATTTGTAATTGAGCACGGGACACCCTTTTAGCTGCAGGCAGAGGTAAAGGAAAAAGGAAAAGAAAGCGGAACCTTCAAAACCTTTACCTCTACCTCAACCTTTACCTGAGTCTCTATTTGTCTGCTGTGATCTTGAAGTCGCGTTTCTGGTGGAAGTCGCTATTAGGGCCAAACCATTTGTCAAAAATCTTGGCAGCTTCGCCACTTTTTTCCATTTCAAGAATAGACTTGTTGACAAAATCTACTAAATTCTTATCCCCTTTGCGCATACCGAGTCCGTAAGGTTCATCGGCAATTTGCAGTTCAGTTACCTCATACTGATCTTTGTTTGGAGCTTTTGATTTCAGGCCAAGCAGGATGTGGTCATCCGTAGTGACAGCCGTAACCTTGTCCTGCTGCAGGGCCAGAAATGCCTGAGGATAGTCGTCGAATGAAATCACATTTGCTGATGGAATAGCCTTCTTAGCGTTCTGTTCGGATGTTGAACCTTTGGCGGTTCCAATCCTTTTACCTTCCAGATCTTTCAGACTTTTAACGCTTCCTTTTTTGACCAGAAAGCGCTGATACGTCATGAAATACATATGACTGAAATCAATAACTTTGGCCCGCTCTGCACTTTTTGTCATTGTAGCTGCAATAATGTCGATATTACCTTCCTGAAGCATGGGCATCCGGGTGGAGGAAACTACCGGCTTAAGTTCAAGCTTGACCCCCATTTTTTTTGCAATCGCAGTTACAAAATCAATGTCATAGCCGACTATCTGACGGGTTTTCCCATCAATGAATCCAAATGGTGGAGTCGAATCCTTTACGCCAACAACCAGTACACCCTTTTTCTTAGCGTCAGCCAGAGTGTCACCAGCCAGAGCCGCCTTGGCGGTAATTGAAGCTATGGCCGTGATAATAAACAACGCTACCAGTTTTTTCATAGTACATTCTCCTTTTTGTTATGGATAAGATTTCCGGCAAACCGGAATCAGGGGCTTGCAGCATGCATCGGCGTCAAGAGCTGCCGTAAAAACTGCTGGGCACGCTCGTGTTTGGGCCTCATGAAAAAATCTTCGGGTGTGGCTTCTTCAAGGACGATCCCGTCTGCCATGAAGGCCACCCTGTGGGCAACCTCGCGAGCAAAACCCATCTCGTGTGTCACCACTACCATGGTCATCCCGGAGAGCGCCAGATCTTTCATGACCGCCAGAACCTCGCCGATCATCTCCGGATCGAGGGCTGAGGTCGGTTCGTCGAACAGCATGATTCTGGGTTTCATCGCCAAAGCACGGGCAATGGCTACTCGTTGTTGCTGACCTCCTGACAGTTGTGAGGGATAGGCATCCCGCTTTTCGGCCAGTCCAACCCTGGTAAGAAGCATCATAGCCTGTTCTTCAGCATCTTTTTTCGAGATGTTGCGAATTTTGGTCGGAGCCAAAGTTATGTTACTGATAACCGAGAGGTGCGGATAGAGATTGAACTGCTGAAAAACGAAACCCACCTCAGCCCGTAAACTGTTAATATTGGTCTTTTTATCAGAGAGATCCATTCCGTCTACAATCAGTGAACCTTCGTTGATCGGTTCCAGCTGGTTGATGGTGCGGATCAGGGTTGATTTGCCCGAACCGGAAGGGCCACAGACCACCAATACTTCGCCCTGAGTTACGTGCAGGTTGATGTCGTTGAGGACATGCAGGCTCTTGAACCATTTGTGCACGCCTTTGAAGATGATCATCATGCGCTCCTGTAAAGGGAATATTCAAGCGGTGTTTGCACGGGAGTATCTATAACATGTAACGGGGTTTCCTTAAAGTGCAAAATTGGCCTCAAACCTCAGATTATCTAACATGCCATTGGTTATTTCCCGGCAGGCCAGTAGCTGCCGCCTACCAGTGTGGCCGTGATGCTTCCGATTCTGACCTTGGACTTCATCAGTACCGGGATTCGGCGCTCATCGTCAGTAAGCCATATGTGCATATCTCCGGTGCGGGCGAAGATCCCTTCCGATTTGAGCAGCGGCTTTATGATTACAGTCTTAAAGCGCCCCAGAGGCGTTTCGATCTCTTCACGCCGCAACACCTGTACCTCAGTGTTCCAAAGTTTTTTGCAATCGAAGATATCAATAAAATAGGATGTCCCAACCTCAAGCGGCACTGAGCGGAAGTAGAAAAAGCTGGAGAGCATATCATAGGTTTTTTGTGAGATTTTCTGATTCGTCTCGGTTTTTTTGAGAAGGTCTTTGGTAGTTACCTCCAGTTTCTGGCGGTCAAAAACAGCATCCTTCTGAAAACGGGTCCACCCCTCGCGAATACGTTCCCGGTATAGTCGGGGTACACCGATATACAGAGGGGGGATTCCGGAAACAAGTATCGACTCGATCCGGTCATCCACCGGAAAGAAGAGGTTGATCCAGTCGACCGACTTTGCCGTGGAGACGATCAGGATCTCATCCCCGACCTGTTTAACCTCCTGAACTGCGTGACCGGCCGTGATACCGGTATAAGAAATCTCAAACTCCAGTCTCTCAGGGATTGAGAATGCGGTTGCCGTAGTGACAAGGCTGAAGGGGAAGAGGGCCGCCATAAGGATTATCACTGTGATGATGTATTCCCTCAGCCTTTCTTTCACCCTTTCACCCTTTTCAAGCCTGTCCGCCAACCTGGGTCTGTTCAAATGCAGCGCGTGCCTTCTGCATCTCTTCTAGTTCGCGTAGTTTGTCCCCCATCCAGGAATGGAAGACGCGTGCGTTTTCGTAGTTCATGACCACGCCGGTGTCTATGAAACGGACCATACTGCTCGCCAGATCTCTAGGCTCGACCCCGATTTCCCGGCCTATTGCGCCTTCGGGAGTGATCTCATGAGTTATGGATTCAGGTAGCGGCTGGCGTTCAAGATAAAAGTTGATTACCATTTCACCACGCGGCGAAAAACCGCCTTGGGCACCATTAACATAGGATGGATTGTAGCCGTAGTTGAAAACATACTTGAAAGTCAATTCCGGTTTTTTACTACTCATTTGTAATACCCCTTTTCTAAATGATATCCGGCTTCATCGAAGCCTCAAAATTATGTATGCTTACCTATCACATCCGATACGAATTGGAAAAGAACTTCTTGCAGCTCAGCGTCATTTTGTTATTGCTGTACTATTGTTTTCGAAGGGGATTACGGCGTTGACAAACATTCAAACTCCTGATAAAAAGAGTCCACTAATCCCATAATTGGAGGTACATTGTGAAAAGTATCATATTCAGAAGCGTTCTGACCACAATCGCACTGATCCTGGCCGCCAGCGTATCGTTTGCTGCAGATGTCAAGGCTGACAAGAAGGCTCCGGCCAAGACCGAAGCCGCCAAACCGGCGGAAAAGAAAGCCGATTCGAAACCGGCTGGTGAGAAAGCTGCCAAGGGAGCACTCGTCGATATCAACACCGCCACCGACGCTGAACTCAAGGCAATCCCCGGCCTTGGCGACGCTTATATCTCAAAGATTGTTGCCGGGCGACCCTATGCCAACAAGGCACAGCTCAAATCACGTAATATCCTGCCCGGCCCGGTCTACGAAAAAGTCAAAGATTTGATTATAGCCAAGCAGGCCAAGAATGATGATAAGGCTGCGGCCAAGCAAACCAGAAAAGACGATAAGGCTGCGGCCAAACCGGATGCAAAAAAGAAGTAAACTGTTCCCGGTATTTAATGTATGATTGGAAAGGGCACTCGGATTCGAATGCCCTTTTTGATTGACGTCCTCCGAATTCTTCCGATGTCATAAAAAAGAGGTATATGGGCTGTGTCCTGGCAGGCTATTGGCATATTTGATTCAGGAGTGGGCGGTCTGACAGTTCTACGGGAAATCATGCGTAAGCTTCCCCAGGAGGATACGATCTATTTCGGCGACACCGCCCGGGTACCGTACGGATCAAAATCACCCGAAACGGTGACCCGTTATGCCGGTGAGATCGCTTCCTTCCTGCTCAGACAGAACATCAAGCTGCTGGTGGTGGCTTGTAACACCGCCTCGGCAGTCGCTCTTTCTACCCTAAAACGACAACTTTCGATTCCGGTTGTCGGTGTAATAGAACCGGGTGCACGCCGGGCGGTTGAAGTCACTCGCTCCGGTCGTATTGGCGTGATCGGTACCGCCGGTACCATCCGAAGCAGTGCTTATTTGCGCGCTATCAAGTGTCTGAAACCTGAGGCAGAGGTGTTGACACGGGCTTGCCCGCTTTTTGTTCCACTTGCCGAGGAAGGATGGATCGACAATCAAGTGGCGCGATTGACGGCCCAGAACTACCTGCTGGGGTTGAAAGAGGCCGCTGTGGATACTCTGGTGCTGGGATGTACACATTACCCGCTGCTTAAGCCTCTGATTTCCGAGGTTATGGGCCCGGGAGCAACGCTGGTAGATTCGGCAGAAGAGACTGCCCGTACCGTAGCCACCATTTTGGGAGATAAGCAATTGCTTCGACCGGAAACAGAAAAGGGAAACCATCACTATTATGTCAGTGATACACCAGCTGGTTTTATACGGGTCGGCAACCGTTTTTTGGGGGGGCATCTCGGGGATGTCTACCAGATCAGCCTTGATGATGAAAATGTGGGATGCTGATATATGGCGCTCGTACCGCGAAAACGTGTCAATATAAACCTGCTGATACCTTTTTTGGTGTTTGCCCTGGTTTTCGGAGTTGCGATCTGGCAAAAATATCGTACCAGCCACGAACTGCCTGCTGTGCCGCAGGCTCAGCCACCAGTCGGCAAGCGCACGGCAGTGCTGTTTTTTGTTGCGGATGGAACACGTCTGGCGAGAGAGGCCCGCGAGCTGGATCCATGCGATGGTGTGGGCGCCTGCCTGAGAGATGTACTTGAAGAACTTTTGAAAGGTCCTGTTGGTGAATTTGACGAATCGCTTCCGGATGGGACCGTTATCAATATGGTGCGCATAGATGGAGATCAGGCTGTCATCGACCTGAATAGAACCTTTGCCGAAGCTCTGCCGTCTGGCAGTTCCTCCGAAATGCTGGCTGTCTATTCGATAGTGGACACTGTGGCGACTAATTTCCCACACATTTCGAAGATAAAACTTACCATAGATGGCGATGGGAAATCGCTTTTACGGCATCTCGACCTTTCAGATCCACTGGTTCCGGATTATACACTGGAGCAGCTGCCTGTTCCTTCATTGGTCGAAACGCCAGCACCCGGTACATCTAAAATCAAAAAAGGACAACCATGAAACCATTACAACCGTATTTTAACCGGTTGCCTTTATTAAAGCTTCTGTGATAGCGTAAGTCATCTTAGTCCGGTAGCTCAGGTGGTTCCATGGTTCTGGGATTTAACCACAATATTCAGTACAAAGGTGAAACGTTCCACGTCCAGACGGAGGACAGCGGCATTGTAAATCCTCATATTATTACCCTGCTCTATCGCGGTGGAGTAATTATCTGTTCCAAAAAGACAAATTATGCCGATATCCTCAAAATGGAAAATCTGGAAGTAGTTGTCGATGAGCTGATGAAGGAACAGCATAAGGATATGATGCGCCGACTCAAATCGGGCGAGTTCGATGAAAAGGCTTTCGCTTTCAAGGCGCAATTAATTGAAAATTATCAAATTCCTACGCTTGAACCGGAATTTTCTCCGTTTGCCGACCTGCCTGACCCTGCCACAGATTACCAGCCGGCGAAGGGAGACGTCACAATGTTGTTTAAAAAAACGGATCAGACTGCCCAGGCTGCTGCTACCTTCCCCGCACCACCAAAACCCGAAAAAACCAAAACGGTTGTCAGCCTTGACGATGCCATTCTCTCCTTTTTCGAAAGTCATGAAAAATAGTCTCAACTGCGCGGGTTTCACTTACTTGTCGGCTCTGCTTCTGATTATGGTTATGGGTGTCCTGCTGGGAGCGGCAGGGCAATCGTGGAGAACGATCATGCAGCGTGAGCGCGAAGAAGAGCTCCTTTTTCGGGGTGCACAGTATAAAGACGCTATCACGCGCTGGTATAAACCCGTTTCGGGGCAGCATGTAGCAACGCCGTTGCGGGATTTGAAGGATCTTCTGCACGATCCTCGCTCGCTGACTACCGTCCGCTATCTGCGTCGCCTCTACACCGATCCGATGACAGGAAAGGCGTGGAATGTTATCGCTGATCCCGTACAGGGAATATCCGGAGTCGCCAGCACCAGTATTGACAAACCTTTCAAGATCACCGGTTTTCCTGATGACCTTGCTGATCTGGCCGGCATGAGTACCTACAGTGACTGGCGGTTTGTCTATAAAAAAGCGGGAACGCCAGCTATCGCACCTGGCGCCGCAGGCACTCCCGGCTCTGCGCCCCCTCCCAAACTGACTACCACTCCTTCCGCATCTTTCGGCAAACCGGGCAGTTAGCAGCGATGGGGCACACCAGGGTTCTTACAACTGTGAACACAGGTTGTAAACAGGAAGAGAGTTAACATGGACAAAACAGCCGTAATTCTGCTCCAGATGGGGGGACCGGGCTCGCTCGACGCCGTCGAACCATTTCTTTACAATCTCTTCTCCGACCGGGATATAATCCGTATTGGCCCGGCTTTTCTGCAACCGCAGATTGCCCGTTTCATCTCCCGCCGCCGTGCCGGAAAAGTGAAAGAGTATTACAGGCGAATCGGCGGCAAGTCTCCAATCCGGGAGCTGACCGAGCAGCAGGCTGCAGATCTGGAAAAAGTGCTGGGTGATGACTACTGTTGTTTCGTGGCTATGCGCTACTCCAAACCTGATACGGTTGATGCTCTGAATGCCATCAGTTCTGCAGGTATCAACAGGATAATTGTCCTTTCGCTCTACCCTCATTATTCACGCGCCACGGTCGGTTCAAGCATCAACGAACTGGAGCGAGAGTTGAAAAAAGCAGATGCTCATTTTACCATCAACTATATTCGCCAGTTTTATGATCATCCTCTTTATATTGCCGCTCTGGCTGAAAAAATTGAGATGGGTCTGGCCGGCTTTTCGGATCGCAGCAAGGTGCAGCTTGTATTTTCTGCCCACGGATTGCCGCAATCATTCATAGATTCGGGTGATCCTTACCTTGACCATATCCGGACGACGGTGCGATTGACCATGGAGAAGTTCGGAGGTGTTTCGCACCACCTCTCCTTCCAGTCCCGCGCCGGCCCGGTCAAATGGCTGGAGCCATCCACTGAAGCAAAGATAGCCGAATTGGCTGCATCCGGCTGCAAACATCTGCTGATGGTACCACTCTCTTTTGTCTCCGACCATATCGAAACGCTCTACGAGATTGATATCCAGTATAAGGATGAAGCCACGAAACGAGGTATTACCGATTTCAGACGTACCCAGGCTCTGAACAGTTCTGAAGCGTTTATTCACTGCCTGGCGGAATTGGTACGCTCTTCAAGCTGATATGTAGCTTAGTTCTATCTTGTCATACTGCGATTGATTTCCGAAGCGGCTTGTCGTATAGTCGTTCTCTCTTTTTTCATACCACAAAACCACCCGGAGGATGATGTCATGCTGAGAAAACTGTTGGCGGCTGTTGCTATGTTAGTACTTGTGGCCGGAATAGCCGGCGCTGAAGAGAAAAAGAACACGCTGGTCACGATGGAGACCAGTCTGGGTGTTATCAGGGTTGAGCTGTTCGAGAAAGAAGCCCCGATCAGTGTCAAAAACTTCCTTGAGTATGCCAAAAGCGGCTTTTACAACGACACCATATTCCATCGTGTCATTCCCGGTTTCATGGCCCAGGGTGGTGGTTTTACATCTGACCGCAAACAGAAGCCGACCAGGGCAGCCATTAAGAATGAGGCTGCCAATGGTTTAAAAAATGATCGCGGTACGATTGCAATGGCCAGAACTTCCGCTCCCGACAGCGCCACAGCCCAGTTTTTTATCAATATCGTGAATAATACTATGCTGAATCGGCCAAATCCGGACGGAGCCGGATATGCTGTTTTTGGAAAGGTAGTCGAGGGGATGGATGTGGTCGACAAGATCGTGAACGTCAAAACCCAGAATCTGAACATGGTGTTTCAGAATTTACCTGAAACGCCGGTTTTCATCAAATCGGTCAAAATGCTTAAATAGCAGTTTTACGGAGGTTTTATGGGATTACCCGAAGAGCTTGTAACGTGGACGCATGAGCAGAAATGCCAGAAGGCCGTTGAATCGCTGGGTAAGCACGGCTTTACTGCTCTGTTCTGTCCAACAGCGCAGGACGCCGCCGATTATATCCTGGCTACGGCAGCCGACGCCCAAAGTATTGGCTTTGGTGGTTCCATGTCTGTTGTCGGCCTGGGAGTTGAATCTCGTCTCAAGGAACTCGGCAAGGAGATACTCAACCACGGCAGCCCCGCGCTGTCTCTCGAGCAGCGTCTGGAGATCATGCGCCGCCAGCTGACCTGCGATCTCTTTCTGTCCGGATGCAACGCTTTGACCCTGAATGGAGAACTGATCAATATTGATGCCACCGGCAACCGGGTGGCCGCAATGTTCTTCGGCCCACGCATGGTGATCGTGGTAGCCGGACGCAACAAACTGGTTGACGGGTCGGCACAGGACGCCATTGTCCGTGTCCGGAACTGGGCCACCCCCCCCAATGCCAAGCGGCTCAATTTCAATACACCCTGTGCCCGTACCGGCTTTTGCAGCAACTGCAACTCCCCCGAGCGTCTCTGCCGCGTCACGACCATTATGGATCGCAAGCCACGCTTCACCGATGTGAGAGTACTTGTCGTCAACGCCGATATGGGTTTTTAATACTCTGACCGTGAAGCTGTTTTTACAGGCTGCTCTCGATGTTCTCTTTCCTCCACTGTGCCATATCTGCCGCTCATTCATCCCGAATACCGGTGAGCTGCATATCTGCTCAGAGTGCCGTGAGCGCTTGCCGCTCGTCTCATCTCCGTTCTGCACGATCTGCGGAATCCCCTTTATCGGTGCAGGGGACAATCATCCCTGCGGACAATGTCAGACCCATCCGCCACATTTTGATGCTGCGCGAGCGCACCTTCTCTACGACGGTTCGGCCCGCGATTTGATACACTATTTCAAGTACCGCTACAAAATACATCTGCGACGCCCGCTGGTCCTGCTGACTCTGGAGGGATTGACAGAATTCATAACCAGCCGGGCGCCGGATGTTATAATTCCGGTTCCTTTGCACCGCTCGCGACTGCAAAGCAGAGGCTTCAACCAGTCGGTTCTGTTGGGAAACCTGTTCTCATCACGACTATCCATACCAATGGTGGTGGATGGACTCGCCAGAATCAGGCAGACAGAATCGCAGGCAGATCTTTCTGCAGAAGCTCGAAGGAACAATGTCAAAGGAGCGTTCGCAGCCCAAAGACCTGGCGACATATCGGGGAAAAGAATTCTATTGCTGGATGATGTAATGACCACCGGCAGTACGGTTAATGAATGCGCCAGGGTACTGAAAAAAGCAAGTGCTGCTTCGGTAGTTGTCGCTGCAATAGCCCGCGCTGTCAAATAAAGTCGGATGTGTATGCGGTCTGCCGGTAAGCAACCACATGAGGAGGGGAGTATGTCGCACACTATATTCATAACCGGTGGCACGCGTAGCGGCAAGAGCGCCTTCGCCGAGAAACTGGCGCGGGGAGCCGGGGAACCGTTATGCTATCTGGCAACTGCCCAGATACTCGATTTCGAGATGGAAGAGCGTGTCAGAAGACACCTGGAAAGGCGTGGCAACCGTTGGCAGACTGTTGAAGAGCCGATTCACCTGTCGCAGACTTTGGCACGCTGTGATGGCCAGTATCGGGTTGTCCTGGTGGACTGCATAACCCTCTGGATTTCAAATTTGCTACTCAAATATGAAGAAACCGGTGAAGATATCGAGACTCGCATTCTTGAAGATATCCATCGTCTTAAAACAACGCTGCTCGGGATGATATCGCCGGTGATCATTGTTTCGAACGAGGTCGGTATGGGTATTGTGCCGGAAAACAGCCTGGCACGACTGTTCCGCGATATTGCCGGTGCGACCAATCAAATACTTGCTGCGGCGGCGGATGAAGTTCACGTCGTGATCAGCGGGATTCCGTTACAACTGAAATAAAAGGAGATTTTGATGGATTACCTTACGAAAACACTTGAACGCATCACACCGATCAACTCCGAAATGCTGCAGCAGGCTCAGATTCTGCTGGACAACAAAACCAAACCGCTGGATTCGCTGGGGAGACTGGAAGAATTTGCCCGCCGTATCGTTGCCATCAGCGGCAGCAGGCAGCCTGATATCTCGAAGAAGGTTGTTTTTACCTTCGCCGGTGACCATGGGATTGTAGAAGAGGGGGTCTCTCTCTTTCCCAGGGAAGTTACACCTCAAATGGTTCTGAATTTTCTGTCCGGGGGGGCAGGAATCAACGTGCTGGCCCGACATGTTGGGGCGGATGTGCGGGTGGTTGATGTCGGGGTTGATTACGAGTTTGAGGACGCTCCTGGCCTGATCCGGAAAAAAGTTGCCCGGGGAACCCGGAATTTTACCAAGGGACCGGCCATGAGCCGCGAAGAGATGCTGGTCGCACTGACGGTTGGTATCGAGCTGGCCGACCAGTGCAAAACCGAGGGGATCGGGCTGGTTGGCACTGGCGAGATGGGAATCGGCAACACGACTCCGTCATCTGCCATCATAGCTGCTATTTCCGGCAAAACCGTGGCAGAAGTGACCCATCGCGGCACCGGCATTGGCGACGATGCACTGGCCAATAAGATCCGGGTAATCGAACGGGGACTTGCCATCAATTGCCCGGACGCAAACGATCCTCTCGACGTTCTTGCCAAGGTCGGCGGGCTTGAAATAGCTGCCATAACCGGATTGGTGCTGGGGTGTGCCGCCAATTCTATCCCGGTCGTTATCGATGGCTTCATCTCGACCGCCGGGGCTCTGATAGCCTCGGAAATGCATCCCTGCGTGCGAGACTACATTTTCGCCGCCCACCAGTCGGTGGAAATCGGGCATCGTTTCATGCTGGATCGGATCAGAGCCGTTCCGATACTGGATCTGAACCTTCGTCTGGGGGAAGGAACCGGCGCGGCCTTGGCCATGACCCTGATTGAAGCCGGAGTGAAGGTGTTGAAAGAGATGGCGACCTTTGAACAGGCCGGGGTGTCGAACCGAACAGGCTCTTGCGCAACTTTGTGAATTCAGGGACCCACCAAGTCTGTGTAATCCACTTAGAAACGGACACGGGGCTTATTGTCGTGATGGATTCCGATGAGGTGCAGGATGACCCGACTGTACGGCGCTGTATCGGCTGTGCGAAGGCGTGAGTTTACGGCGGTTTGTGTATGGGCTTTTGGCTTGTTTCACCTTTTAAATGGCATTCCCCATGATGTCATTCCAATAAGTTCATGCGGAGAAGATTTCATGCAGTTATTAAAATGGAGCCCCGAATTTGAGTTGGGTCTGGAAGAAATTGACAAGCAGCATAACCAGCTGATTAATTTGATAAATCAGTTGACTGTTGCCGCAGAATATAATCAGCCTAATTCAGTATTGCTTCCAATAGTGGAGAAATTGCAGGAGTACGCAAATTCGCACTTTAAAGCTGAAGAAGATATTTTCACAATGTATGACTATCCCGACAGGCAAGAGCATGAGGCTGAACACGCGACATTTATCGGTTCAATAAAGTATATCCGCAGGCAGTGCGAAATGTTAGATACATCCATGTCATCCAAGATAAGAGATTTTCTGCTTCACTGGTTTTGTACCCATATAAAAGTAAACGATAAGGAATATAAGAGATTTATTGATAATGCTGCTCTATGATTCATACGCTACTCCTCTAAAAATATAACAAGACTAAAATAATCCTTTATGTATGCTTTAAATAGCCGATACTAGAAACAGATGCTCTAATCGAAATGGAGGTTACTCACATGATTGAACCTGTATCCGGAACAACACCGGCAAATTCTTCATCTAACGCACTACCGGCAGCCCAAGGAACCGCAGAAGCCAAGGCACCACCGTCAGCCAAGCCTATTCAGGTAGATATTTCCCGTCTGGCGCAAAAACTCGCCTCTGATGGCGATACGCACGCACAAGAAGTTTCGGAGGGTGGCGCTGAAAAGTCTTCTGAGACAGTAAGAGGCAAAGCATAAAGAGATAAAATAATTTCCGGTAGTGTATATTTTCTTCACAGAACTTTGATTATGTCGATACAAATATATTTTCCAAAGGCGCTTGTATCTTCTATCCGTGAATATGCCGACAATCTGATAAAGCAGGAATCAGGCGATTCAATACCGTGGCGGGAGTCATTCAGCAAGCACTTCCAGAATGATACTGTTGCCGGTGTTTGCCTTAATTCAGCCCGAACAACAAAGGGACTTGATACAGACTACAGGCTGTTTATGTAAAAAACTTTTGCGGGATATGGTATCTTATTGATTTAGCTGTTGTATTAAGTGCGGTTGCCATATTATCGAGCGGAACCAACTTTGTGATTGACCATAGAGTGTTTGTACTGGTGCTTCTTATAATTTGTATTGGCAATTCGAGGAATTTGCTGAATCAATTCAGTTTTGCCATTGAATAATAGTAACGTATAGGATACCATCAGCTATGAGTTATAAAGTTGAAGAATACCTCCGCGAAGACGGAACAAGCCCTTACGAAGAATGGTTCATGGGACTGGGCACTATTGCGGCTGCGAAGATTACGATCGTAAAGCTCAAAATGGAACAAGGCAACCTTTCCAACGTAAAATGGCTTGGAGGAATCGGAGAATACCGGTTGGATTGGGGAGCAGGCTATCGGGTCTACGTCGGTAAAGACGGTGATAAACTGATAATTCTTCTCGGAGGCGGCACGAAAAAGGGGCAGCAAAAGGATATCGACAAGGCAGAAGCCATCTGGAAAGAGTACAAAGAACGAAAAGCCAAACAGAAAAAGAAATAAGATTTATGGAGGACAAAATGGCCCTGACGAGAGACTTCAAAGAAACCATAAAAAAGCGGGTTGAGTGCGACCCTGATTTTGCCAAATCACTGCTTCATGAAGCGGTCGATTTATTGCTGGATGGCGATTCAGCTACCGCCAAACTAATTTTAAGAGACCTCATAAACGCAACAGTCGGATTCGAGCGATTAGCTGAAGAAGTACAAAAGCCAAGTAAAAGTCTTCACCGCATGCTTTCCGCTTCCGGCAATCCTACCATGGAAAATCTATCGACTATCTTAGCCACCATTAAGAAATCCCTTCATGTCAGAATTGAAACTACTGTCATCGCAGTCTGATAGTGAGAGTATCCAACTTGCGGCTTGACCAGATAGCGGGAAAAAGCTTTGAACAAAGAAAATTACAAAGACCAGCAGATGAAGCGGAGTTTTATCCTATATTTCGCACTATTTTGTGTTAGCGAAGTGACATATTCCGGTCGGCTTCAAAAATTATCCGGCACGTATACTGACTGGCATTAAATCAATTTTAGTAAAAATGTCGGGGCTAACTGCTAACGCGTTGAGATATGCAAGTTGCACTTTATTAAGAGGTGTGAACAAGGAACGTTCGCCACCTGATCTACTTTTTTCAGACTGTACGATTTCTATGAAAAAAATCTGCCTGCTGATTCACTTCAGATGTTACCTATGTGTTACCTTTTAGTATAACCCAACAAAAAAGAGGCTAGACAATATGTCTAACCCCTTGATTTTATGGCGCGCTTGGAGAGATTCGAACTCAAGACCTACGGATTCTTAGTTTGTAAAATGACACTATTTAACCACCTCTCCTTGTTCTATATAATTCTATATCCTCTTGACATTCAATCGTTTATCCCTCATTCTAGTTCTATCAAATTCTTTGACCCTATATTGACCCTATGAAAATGACTGACCCTATATTGACCCTATGAACTGACCTACAGACTACTGGGGGAGTAATGAAAAATCTTAAAATCGTACTGACTGACACCGAAGTCAAAAAGTTACCTTTCGCTGAAAGAGGCAAGCAGATTGATTATTATGATTCTGACCTTGACGGCTTCGGGCTGCGGGTATCGGCCACAGGCAAGAAGTATTTTGTCAGGGCGATGATAGGGGGGCGGCGTATTCGGGTAATGATGAAGAGTTTTAAGCTGATAACCGCGAAAGATGCCCGTAAAGAGGCGCTTGCTGTTTTGGGTGTTATGGCAAAAGGTGTTGACCCGAACAAAGTAGAGCGGGAAAAGACCCGAATGGAAGCAGAAAAGCGCATCGAAGAAAAACAAAAAGGTGCCACCCTGCAAGCGGCACTTGATGACTACCTGCAAAAGGGCAAGTTGAAACCCCGAACAGTGACAACGTATAAAGATCTTTGCCGCCTGTATCTTTCTGACTGGCTGGATAAACCGGCAGCAAATATTACGCGCGACATGGTAAAGGCGCGGCACTCCGAAATAGCAGGCGGCAAGCGCGACCGACCTAAGCTGGCAAAAGAGATCACCACGGAGGGCGGCAAGGCAAGGCTGAAAGCGGTTGCACCACCAGATCCGAAACGGCGGGAAGCGGCGGCTGATAATTGCATGCGAACATTGAGGGCTGTTTTAAATTACCAGTTTGAAGATGAAGAGGGCGGCACTCTGTATGCTAACCCTGTCAACATTCTTTCAAGCAAGAAAAAGAAGTCATGGTTTAAGGTTGACCGACGCCGGACACTCATCAAAAACAGTGACCTTCCTGCGTGGCACAAGGCTGTTATGAATCTGGACAACGGCATAATGACTGATTACCTGTTGTTCCTGTTATTCACCGGACTACGTCGGCAAGAGGCGGCAACATTGCAATGGAAACAGATCGACTTTGAAGATGCCTGTTTCACCGTTGTTGACACAAAAAATAAATCTCCTCATTCCCTGCCATTATCGGATTATCTTTACACTCTCTTGGATACCCGCAAAAAAGGATTGATAACAGAGTTGGCCGAAGCAAAGGCGGCACTTGCCAAGATCGGCACTATGACCCCGACCATACGGCAGCGGCAGGAAGCAGACAACAGGTTCGCTCTGGCAGAGTCAAGGTTTGCGTCTCCCTATGTGTTTCCAGGCGAGGGAAAGACCGGCTACATAGTTGAACCGAAACGCGCAATTGACTGCGTTATCGAGGCCACCGGGATAACATTCTCTTGTCACGACCTGCGGCGAACCTTTGCCACCCTTGCCGAAAGTCTTGATTTATCCGGCTATACCGTCAAGGCGTTACTCAATCACAAACAGGCTGATAATGACGTTACCGGCGGCTATATCATTCTGAATGTTGACCGTTTGCGGGAACCGATGCAAAAGATCACAAACGCACTACTTGAAAGAATCAAGACCACACACGGTAAGGTTATACAGTTCAAGGGCAAGTCAGCGGCATAAAATGACTATTTGACACAATACCGTATGGAGGTATATTTTAATCATGTCATGGACTGTTTCACTACACCGCAAGGTTGATAAAGAACTGGCAAATCTCCCGGCGGCTGTTCAAAAGCATTTATTCCGATTGCTCTTTGAGATCGAACTTCTGGGGCCGGTGCGTGGCAATTGGGATAATTACGGAAAACTGGACAAAAACAAGCACCATTGTCACTTGAAAAAAGGCCGTCCGACCTATGTTGCAGTATGGACGGAAGATAAAGACAAGATCACCGTGGAGGTTGTATATGCAGGCACACACGAAAACGCACCCTATTGAGAAAGATTATACAAGGCTTGTGCTGACTGTTCCAAAGGCGCTTGTATCTTCTATCCGTGAATACGCCGACAATCTGATAAAGCAGGAATCAGGCGACTCAATACCGTGGCGGGAGTCATTCAGCAAGCACTTCCAGAATGATACTGTTGCCGGTGTTTGCCTTAATTCAGCCCGAACAGCAAAGGGAATTACACAGGCGCAGCTTGCAGAGCTGGCAGACATACCGCAGCGGCACATTAGCGAGATGGAACGGGGCAAGAGGGGTATTGGTAAGGATAGGGCGTTGCGACTGGCAAAGGCACTTGATGCAGACTACAGGCTGTTTATGTAAAACACTTTTGCGGGATAGGCTAACATCCTCAAGACGGACAAGTATGGACGATAACATTTTACCACTCTTAAGCGGTTGTTTGGCCAATGATAATCCTAGTTGGAACTCTCTTCTATTGTCTTGCTCCTCAATTGCCACAAGTCTTCACCGCCACCGTTACACTTCGCTTTCCATAGAAGACTCGGAAAATATTATCTCCAATATCTATTCAAAACTGTTCGATGGCGGCCTGAAAACATTCAAAGGCGAAACAAAATACGAACTGCTCAGTTACTTCAAAACCATCACAAAAAACGAAACAATCTCATATATCCGGGCAAATTTAAAACGGAACAAGGACACCTCTTTAGATCAGGACGACAACCAAGATGATTCTTCTCTTTACGATTTTCTGGAAGATAACTCCCTCCGACCTGACATGATTTCTGAAATAAACGACCTGTACAAACGGGCCATGGAGCAGTTGTCCATAAGAGATCAACAGATATTGATGTTCAAGGTTGAAGGTTACAAAGATAAAGAAATAGCTGAAATGCTTAAAATACCAATGAATACGGTTGCATCGAGCTATTCTAGAATAAAGGATACATTGTTGAGAACGTTATTGACAATAATCATAATCTTTTTGATGGGAAGAAATTGGCCGTGGAAGACGTCACTATAGATATGGAATTCGAAAAGAGATTAAAAGAGGCGTTAAAGAGCAAAGAAAGCTTTAAGACAGCCGATTGTCTTGATGACACAACTCTAGGCCTATACATCGAAGACAAGCTCTCTATGGTCAAACGAGAACTCGTAGAGGCACATTTGAAGTCGTGTCTCTACTGTCTGAAACGCCTAAACGATATGACTGAACTACTGTATTATCAGAAACATCGCGTTAAGCTCTCACCCAAGATCAAAGCATTTATCAAAAACCTTCTTAAATCAAAGACTCAGGTACCGTCACTATTTGAACGTGTAAAAGAATTTTGTTCGTTCACTCCTCAGCAATGGCGATACTCAGCCCTCGGCCTCGCTGCCTCGTGGGTGCTTCTAATTGCAAGTTCAGTCGTCCTTCGTTATGGAAGTTCGCAGTTCGGTACTCCAAAACTTAACCAAGATGCATTTGTTAAGATCAGCGCTCTAAATAGTTTCGGCAAGGTTTTAAGTGAGCAGCGCGGTGTTGTGGTTAGCTCTGATGGCTATATTGAAGGCAGACTGCAACCTATGGCAGGTGCGAGTGTTATTCGGGTCACCCTTAGGGATGGAAGAACTCGTGAAATAAAGCAGATTTGGAAAGATGAAGATACAAACTTCGCCGTAATGAAGATTGATGATAACGATCTTACAAAGATCCCGATAGCAGATATCGAGAGCATCAAGATCGGCCAAAAGGTTTTTGCAATTCCTGATTCAGGTGGGGATGGCAGGGCGACAGAAGCTATTATAAGTGACTTCAAGCAAACGCCTGGTCGCCTTAGCAGCAGTGTTCAGTTCATTCAAGTTGCTTCACAGACCTCTACAAAAAACACCAGCAAGCTGCTCGATGGAGACGGCAATCTCCTCGGCTTTGTAATTACGGAAGAGAAGAATATAAACCTAGCGGCTCCAGCTAGTTCATACCAGCACCTAATAAAGTCAACCAAAGCAACTCCTGTCTCTGAACTAGGGCAATTCAGCTTCTCTAGTGAGGCTCTTGACTCCTACATGAAAGGTATCCTTGCTCGTGACAGCCAGAGATTGGACGAGGCTATTCTTCACTTCCAGGAAGCGGCCAAAATGAACCCACGTCTTGTAGGTGCAAGACTTGAGTTGGGCGACCTCTATTACAAGAAGCGATTGTTCAAGAAGGAAGCAAAGGAGTATGAAGAAATCCTTAAAATAAATCCAGATAACGTGGATGCCCTCTACGGACTCGCCTGGAACAAGGAATCTACTGAGAAGTACAAGGAAGCCACCAAGCTATACGAGAAAGCATTGGCTCTTGAACCGAAAGACACCGACATCCTCTACCAACTTGGCTTGTCTTATCTGGCTCAGGAAGATAAGAAGAATGCGATGAAGATGTATACCCGCCTAAACGCTCTTGAACCCGGCAGAGCCAAGATTCTTTTGAAACTCGCAAAATAATTTTACATCGGCTGGAAGAAAATTATCGTTACTCGCGTCTTTATAGATAAGGGCATTAAAAGATGAAAAATGCCAATCTATACGAGAAGGAGTTAACCGCTAATGGACGCATTGATCACACCAATTCAATTATTAGGTATATCGGCTCCAAGATTCTCTTGGTGCGCAGCTGCAGTAGTGGTCATTATACCGTTGTGGCATATATTGCGTCTTTTCAAACTGTATTATAGCCAGTCAGGTGTCATCAGAAGATTGTCCGATGATATTCAAGGGCTTGCTGGTAAATACCCAAGAAAAGGCAACGAAGGTCTTAACTCACAGGCCATTGATCGCCTCTACCAGTTATTTGCCAATATTCCTTCAATTGCCACTATCTGGAATGACTTCCGTTCAAAGCTCATTTATCGCCAAAATAAGTCGGATGGCGACGGATACCAAGTCTGGCAGTCAGAGTCTTCACGCGAAATTTTTTCCGAAGATGTTCTTCTTGGCCCCAATTTTGACAAACGGCTGTTTCATTCTATCCCTGGTATAGTCACCGGTATTGGACTGCTTATGACTTTTGTCGCTATTCTGGTTGGTCTTATGGATGTCAGGATAGTGCATGGCGGAAAACAAGTTGAAGGATTAGGCAATCTAATCAACGGAATGTCAGGTAAATTTGTCTCATCCGTCTTTGCCTTATTAGCTGCTACCATCTTCTTATTTGTCGAGAAACATTATTTCCAAAAACTAAACAAGGTTCGTCACACCTTGATCAATGCAATTGACTCACTAATACCACGCCGCTCAGAGGCACACATCCTTGAGGAAATATCACAAAACATCGTAGAGCAGACTAGCTCCTTCAGAACATTCAATTCTGATCTCAGCCATAAACTCAAGAACAGCTTCAGCGAGAGCATGGGGCCAACACTTGATAGAATGGTCTTGGCAATTGAAGATCTGAACCATTTGACCAATTCATCTAAGGCAGAACTGCTCGAAACCCTTAAAGAGATGAATAAATCGAGACAAGATTCAATTTCCGGGCAGGTAGAGTTTTTGCTTAAAGATTTGCAAAAATCACTTTCAGATTCAATTAACAAAATGAGTTCCGAATTTAGCACATCACTAACAGGGACTGCTCAAGAACAATTTAAGCGAGTAGCTGACACTGTCGGAGCTACCGCCGAAGTCCTTGAGGGTATGAACAAACAGTTCTCGGAATCCCGACTTGCTCTACAGGAATTAATTGCTCTCGCTAAGCAATCCACAGAGAGTCAGTTTTCCAATAGCTCGGTTCTTATTGAGCGCATGGTGGATATGATTGGCGGAACAATGGTCAAGATGGAAGAGCAGATTACTTGTATGAGTTCCAAGATGACCAGCACAATAGAGGGCACAGCAGAGCGATCAGCCGAAGCTGCTGGCGGTATAATAAGTGAGGTTAGGGCGCTTAATGAGCAGACGGTTCAGAAATTTGTTGAAACCCTCCAAAAACACGAACATCAACTTGACAGGGTGGATGCACTGAAAACATCTTTACAGAGCGCCACGGTAGAGTTTGGCGAATATGTTACAGGGTATAACACCATTAACAAAGACCTCAAAGCAGCTTCCCAAGAAGCTAACTCTGTATTGCAATTGCTGGCACAGTCATCGAAAACATTTCAGCAATCTCAAGATGCCTTCGGTAAAGTTGCCAGTTTAGCTATGGATAAGATTAACCTGCTCGCTGATTCTAACGATTCACAAAAAGAACTATGGCAAGACATCGCAAATTCTATGGATGAGTATAAAAAGACTTTTTCCACAATAGAATCCAGTGCAGGCAAGATATTGTCAAATATATCTGACCACCTGCAAGACTTTTCTAAATCAACACAGTCACACCTCAACCAGACTGTTGCAGTGGCCAATGAGCACATAAACAAAGCGGTTGGACAGCTTGGTGTATCAATAGAGTCTCTGGGCGAAAAACTCGAAGATCTGAACGATATTGTAGACAGAATCCCTAAAGGATAAAAGCCATGACAGAACATGATTCAGGCATAGCCAACTCTTTTACAGACTTGATGACCTCTTTGGCGGTAATTTTTATACTCCTTTTATGCGCTACTCTTAACAATGTTTTTGAGGAAGGGCAGAACACGAGAACAAAAATTCTTGAAAAACTGCAGGTTCAGTTGAAGGAGTACAAGGGCGTACTGGTCAACCTAGACCCAAAAGACCCGTTGGCGCTACTTATACTTGTACCGGAAGGCTTACTCGAATTTCAGTTGAATAAAGCAGTCATTCCATCACGCGGTATAGAGTTTTTAGATTCATTTGTACCTAAATTGACTCAGACCATATACCACCCTGAATTTAGGGATGATGTCAGCTCGGTTGTGGTAGAAGGGCATACTGATTCGAGTGGCAATGATGCGGACAATCTTAAACTTAGCCAAGACAGGTCAATGGCAGTTGTGAATAAATGCATCAGCATTCTTGAACCTGGGTCAAGTATGAACAGTAGTCACGAAAAGCGCGAACATTTTTTACGTGTACTGTCTGCCAGTGGTCGGGGGAAACAGGATCCAATTCCTGATACAGACGGGAATGAAAACATGTCCAAAAGTAGACGTGTAGTATTCAAGATTCGCATCAAGGCGATTGAAGAAAAGAACGGAAATTTAATTTCGAAAGGTGATAATAATGTCCAAATCATCTCTTTCTATGCTCGATGAACTGCAGGGTCTAGCACGAGTCTCTCACTATCTGGATCTTGATGCTAAAAATTATATCGCCAACGACCCTCAGGTTTTGTTTGCTTCGATATTGAAGACTATCAGTGATATTGACAAACCGACCACTCCTCAAAGACCGCCTCGCTCTGAACAGTATCTTGAGCAATGGAGACAGTATTTAGATGGCAATGTTTCCGTGCTAGACAAGCAAGCCTTAAAATATCTTTGTTGGGAAAGTGAAGTTATTGCACACCCTGAATTCTGTCAGATATTAGTTAAGAACAAGGAGGCTTTATCCGCAAGAGTTATAAAAGGTTTAGTCTCGACAATTCATCAAAGTTGGCAAAAAAACGCTCACGCGGAGCCTGTCACGTATTTTACGGCAGCCGAGATTGCAAGATATTCCGGGAGTGATCGCACAATAACTAAATGGAAGTCCGATGTTAATATGCTTCTAGGTAAGAATGCCGCCGCCTCGTTTGCCAAAAACGTGATGTTGGACTCATTATTGAGTATGAAAAGTGCTGCCGAATCGTGGGCCTTAAACGAGCATTGCAAATTCATGAGATACGTCGCAGTAAACGCTTTCGAGCAAGCAATGAGTTTAATCGAGCAAAACAAAGAGATTGAAGCTTACGTACTTGAAGTGTTGCTAGGGTGGGAAGGGTGGCGGACGAACGCTCAGGGTTTTAATCATATGATCTGCAGACTTATTCTCGCCCAGGAAGTGAGTATTTATGCAGAAAAACTCTGTACGAAAATCCTGTCACACCCGTTGTTAGGAGACCCTCGTTTACCGGCCAATAGAGTAAAATGGTTGTCAATTGATTCTGTGAATCCTGATGCGAAGAAGCGCTTTATTTCATGGCTTTCAAGGGAAGATATAAAATTTTTCTTTGATAATGTTTTGGAAGGGCGCGATCCGCATGGTAGACGCAATTTCTGGTTAAGGTATGTAGGCAGTATTGCCGCCTCAAGACCATTTATATCTGAAGCAACAGCATTGCCATTGCGGAATAATCGAGAAATTAGTTTTGGAAAATTATCTGCTGGATCAAATAAAGCAGCATTCGTTCTGAATTTTGGTGAAATTATTGCCGTTGAATTCAGTGAAGTAGGAGCAGTCTATCTTTACAGAAAAGATGAATTCAATGATCGCATTCCTGATATGTGGACTATGGCACATATTCAAGAAAATAGGTTCAAAGATCAAGGGTTACCAGGTAATAGGAAAATCCGACACAACAAAGTTTCAAAGATTGTTAGTGCTGATTGGCGAAAAAAAACAACTCAGGTGTTAGCACAATACGGGATTCGGCCATGAAGGGAGAAACTATGGCACTGACTATTGCTGAACCTATAGAGTCGGTCTTTCTGATTGCAGAACAGGACGGTGTATACATCAGGAGCAACAAAGGAAACCTTGAATCTGTATTAGAGGCAGGAGGCAAGCAGTTAACACCATTAGGCCAATGCCTACCTCTACTGATTCCACAGATGTTAGAGCTAGGCTATGCCGAGCAAGAGCCAGGTTGTATAAGGATAGCATACGAACAGTTTGTTTCTCTGGGCAATGAAGGGATAAACGCATTTGATGACCTTGCTCCTTTTGCTCCATTTTATATAGAGTTAAGCACCAGCGGCACTTTAGGGCGGGACGATTTCAAATACCATGTCAAATATTTTAATGGGTTGAATCAGATCTCAGCCCCAGACCGCACAGGCTGTTTTGTCACACACCTTGACAAGATTTACCAACTAGATACTCAGACGTTTTTCCTTATAGAGAAAATCCAGCAGTTTAGGCAACTACCAGCAGAAACCAGGGATTCATCTGAAAGCCTGTTGCACTTTGCCGCAATTCGCGGATTAGCAGAGGGTGTCGGAGCACAGATAGACCGGTTTATAACGGACAACAAGGTTCTTATAGCCCCTACTCTGGGTATTGATCTAGTTGAGAAGGATGGACGTGTATCATTTGCTCCATATATTGAAGGAGTGGCAGCGGAAAACTTACGAAGAGTTTTCTTTCAGACATCTGATGTGGAGGATTTGTTTGTAGATGATGGTACAGGAGGCAGGATAAGGCTTATTTTTAGCCCTGAACAGCAGGAAGCCTTGAGGCGAATGACGAAAGTACGGCATCTCGGGGGGGAAGCTAAAACAAAAGTTCTTAGGAACCCTACTTCAGTCTTTGAAGGTGTTGCTTCAGTTGTTGATTTAGAGATAGGAGATTTTGGCCCCAGAGTAAGAGGTATCGGTAGCTTTCCTTTCGTTTCCCAACCTGTTATCCAACGATCTGACACGGGGATATTTGACGATCCTGATTTTTCTGGCTCAGGAGGTACAGGCAAAGGGAAACTAAATGCTGGCGTTATTTGTAAATACACAGATGGGCAAGAGGATCAGGTATTTTTTAAATCCAAGGATGAGTTGATAAAATTCAACCAACAAGTTCAAAATGCTCACAGTAATGGACTGGGTGTCGTTAATCTTGGCGACCGATCCATAGTTGTTGACAAAGACTTCGCAGCAGGAGTCTCGAACCTTGTCAAACGAGTTACACTACCATCGTCACAACGCAATGAGTCAGAGCAGGATGAATCAGATAAGAAATATCTCCTTATCTACGAGAATGATGGGAGGAATGATGAGAAACCTGAATATGAGGAAAGGTGGATTTCTGACAAGGTAGATAAATCATGTTTGACCCTACCAGAACAACTTAGACCTGATATTGCTCTAAAACCGCATCAGGAGGATGGACTTCGTTGGCTCCAGATGAATTATCTGATGGAGGGTAAAAACGGGTGCCTTCTAGCTGATGACATGGGGCTTGGAAAGACCCTTCAAATTCTTGCATTTTCTGCCTGGCTTATAGAGCGAGGCGATTTGACACCATCAGGCAGTTTAAACCCTGATGCAGCGCCGTGGAAACCTATTCTGGTTGTTACACCGGTAATGCTTCTTGAAAATGATACCTGGATTCAGGACATTGAGAAATTTTTCAAAAATGCCGGCGCTGTTTTTGCCCCTTGGTGTGTACTTCATGGAAAGGAACTCAAAGATATGCGAGTTCCGGGCCTAACAGGGCAGGAGGTAGTAACGCAACGCCCACTACTCGATTTAGATCGTTTACGCCAATATAGAATAATATTTACCAATTACGAAACTATCGTGAATTATCAATTTTCTTTTGCCAGCATGAAATCCGACTGGTCTCTGGTTGTAACTGACGAGGCTCAAGCACAGAAAACACCTAAAACCAAAATCTCCCACGCATTAAAAAGTCTAGCCCCAAGATTTCGTATTGCATGTACTGGCACTCCAGTCGAGACTAGGCTTCTTGATGTTTGGAATATAATGGACTATCTGCAGCCTGGTGAAATACTGGGCACTGCGTCCAATTTCACTAAGACTTATGAGCAACCTATTGTTGACAATCAAGAGGGCATGGAGGAGACCCTGGATCTTCTCCGTGAACGTCTCCACTACGGTCGTGACACAGCCTTTATTCTTCGTAGAGAAAAATCAGAAACACTTGAGGGTTTGCCTAAGAAGATTGAGCATAAAATTACGTGCGATTTATCTCCTTTACAACGCGAATACCACATAGACTATATGAATCGTGCGAGACAGGGAAGTGAACACCCATTTGCCTTAATCCAAGGACTTATGAAGCTGTACCAGCACCCTTCACTGATACCAACGCTAAATCCTGACGTTTTAGATGATTGCAATGCAATGAAAGAACAATGCCCCAAATTATTAGAATTACTAAATACGCTCGTTAATATTAGGAATAAGGGGGAAAAAGCACTCATTTTTACAAGAAGCCTCGATATGCAACAGCTTTTATCAAGATCTATTTATGATGCCATTGGGCAACGCGTAGATATAGTGAATGGTGCCGCCAATCGGAAAGAAACAGCAACGTCTTCAACAACACGTAAAGCAATGATTAACAGATTTAAAACAGATAAGAAATTGAGCGCAATCATTCTATCTCCTGAAGTCGCGGGTATAGGACTCACACTTGTAGAAGCGAACCATGTGATGCATTACGGTCGCTGGTGGAATCCGGCAAAAGAATCACAGGCTACGGACAGGGCATATCGTATCGGACAGGAACGTGATGTGCACGTTTATCAATACATTGCCACTGATCCGAAAGGGGAATTCAAATCATTTGATGAAAAACTTGATGCTTTGATAGATAGGCGACGGAAAATGGCTGATGATTTTTTGGCTCCTATGCCTGGAGAACAGGTCTTACAAGAAGAACTGTATAAGGATCTTATTGCTGAATCTTCACCAAGAGAGGGAGGGAGAAAACCGGTTCGTATTGATGATGTACGAGTACTTACTTGGGAACGCTTTGAATCACTTATCGCAGTAACGGAGCAACAAGAGAATGCGAAGGTCATTGTCACTCCTTCTTCCGGTGACATGGGAATAGACGTTGTCACGATTATGGGCAAGCAAGTTCGTCTGATACAGTGTAAACATAGAAGGTATGAGGAAGAATTGGGGCAAGAGGTTGTTAGTGAGATGCTAAATGCTTTTGACACATATCGATCCAGATTCTTTTTCGGAACAGATTTTACACTTAAACCTGTTCTTGCAACAAACGGCCGCATACCAAGAACGCTCTCTGAAACCTGCAAGCAAAAGGGTATTGATATAATAAGCGGAACCAAGCTCTCTAAGCTGCTAGAAGAAAAAACATGCACCCTCGCGGATATAGAATTTATGGAAGCTACAAGGGTCATGTCTATGAGTCATTTTGCCGAGAAAGTTGCTGGTTTATCATAGATGGCAGTTAGAAAGGGTCATTCTGAACGTAAAAGATTTGTTGAAAACGATCAAGGAATCGATGTCATGATTTCCCATTTGACAGCTAGGATAAGAGACAAGTCCAAATGTATTCCAAGTGAAACGAATTTTCGACCGCTTTTAGCCAGAGGATTTTAAGTGGTATAGCGAAATGAAAAATTGAAATGAAATAAGGGTGCCACCGGGGAGTATTCAGATCCTGCAAAAAGAAAGGCGCTTGCGCTGGTATTATTCAGTTAGACGTGCAACACCTGATCTACTTTTTTCAGACTGTAAGATTTTCTATGAAAAAAATCTGCCTGCTGATTCACTTCAGATGTTACCTATGTGTTACCTTTTTGAATAACCAACAAAAAAGAGGCTAGACAATCTGTCTAACCCCTTGTTTTTATGGCGCGCTTGGAGAGATTCGAACTCCCGACCTACGGATTCGTAGTCCGTTGCTCTATCCAGCTGAGCTACAAGCGCAACACCTTGAAATACATTATTTTTTTGTCAATTTTTACTCAGAATGGCCTGCTGGTTTCGTAGTCTTTTACTCCATCCTGTGGGCCACAGACACAAACGAACTGGAACTCTATCCTACGGCCAAAAAAATTTCAACTATATTTTGCTGAGCTACGGAACAAGATTGAAAAGCGACTCGATTTTGATATTGGCGATTTTTTGTCGGGATAATTGAAATTTCAATATTAGCCAAATACTTGACGAGTGTAATGCCGTTAACTCCGATCAGAATGTTGTCACAAAATATCTTACCTGTTTTTTCTTGCTACTCACCCGAAAATCCGGTACTCAAAGAGGAACACTTGATTGTCTGGAGGAAGATACACGTGAACGGTAAAATTGTCTTTATCACCGGTGCATCGTCCGGTTTCGGGGCCGCCTGCGCCCGGATTTTTGCTGCAGAGGGCAACCGCTTGATAATAACCGCCCGGCGCATAGATCCTCTGTTGAAACTGCAGGAAGAATTGGCCGGTAAGGTCGAGTTGCATATTATCCCGCTGGATGTGCGTGACCGTGAAGCGGTGCAGGGCGGAATCGAATCACTGCCGGACCGGTTTCGCGATGTCGACGTGCTGATCAACAATGCCGGCCTGGCATTGGGGTTGGAGCCTGCTCACCAAGTGGATCTGGACGACTGGGAAACCATGGTGGACACCAACATCAAGGGGGTAATGTATTGCACCCGCTTCGTGCTGCCCGGTATGGTCGCCCGCAACCGGGGACACATTGTCAATATCAGCTCTGCAGCCGGATCCTGGCCTTACCCGGGGGGCAACGTCTACGGAGGCACTAAGGCTTTCGTGACCCAGTTTTCGCGTAACCTGCGCTGCGATCTACTCGGTACAAACGTTCGTGTCACCTGCATCCAGCCCGGCATGGCAGAAACGGAATTTTCAAAGGTGCGTTTCAAGGGGGACGATGAAAAAGCGTCCGGTGTCTATCTGGGTACTGATCCGCTCAAAGCAGAGGACGTTGCAGAGACTGTACACTGGGTTGTTAATCGGCCGCCACATGTCAATGTCAACACTCTGGAAATCATGTCGACTGATCAGACCTGGGGACCGTTTGCAGTACACAGGAAGCAGATGTAGCGGAGGCTGCCATGGCTAAAGAATTATATGTCGGACATATTTCAGAACAGGCCACCGAAGACGACCTGCGCAAACTTTTTTCGTTGATGGGACCGGTCACTTCGGTACATCTGATTGTCGATCAGCAGACCGGTGAATTTAAACGTTGTGGTTATGTACGTATGCTGGCCTCCGTCGATCTTAAAGATGTGGTCGAAACTCTGGATGGCACCTGGCTGATCGATCGTTGCATCGTTGTCAGCATTGCCAAGCCACAAAAGGATCGCCCGGTCAAATCCGTCAATGTCAGGCGGAACCCGGTCAGCGCCAGGCGACCCGAGATAGCCGGAGATTTATCCAATAAAGGGCGACCGGCTATTGCCAAGGGGAGCGTAAGGAACGAGCGGCCAGTGGCTCCGGATAGTCCGGAAAAAAAACTGCGGCCGGTCGCGGCTAAAGATACCGTCAGAGGCAAACGTCCTGATAATGCCAATAGAACTGTAAAAAGAGGACATCCCGCTACAACCGGGAAACCGGCATCCAGGCCACGGCCGACTTCAAGCGGTCGAAAATAAATCCATCTCTAAGGAGCGTAACCATGAAGATTCTAAGTGTCCTCTCTCTCCTGACTATTCTCTCGCTTCCCACTCTTTCCTTTTCCGCCGATCTGAAACGGATAGCGGTCTCTGCGCGGATTACCTCCGTGACTGTCTATGCAGACCGGGCTCTTACAACCCGCACTACCACACTCTCTCTGAAACCGGGCAGTTACCTGATCGCCTTTGAGGGTTTACCGACACTCATTCAGGATGATTCCGTACGGGTGGGAGGCAAGGGCAATGCAGCAGCAACCATTGTCGGGCTTGAGGTTAAACGCTCCTTCCTTGAACAGAGCGGCGAAAAACGGGTGAAGGAGCTGGATGAGGAAATTCGCGGGTTGGATCGGCGTTCAGGCGCTCTGGATGCAAAGAAAATCGGCCTCACATCCCAAAAGGCCTTTCTTGAATCAATCCGTGTTGCCTGGGGCGACCGTATCTCCAAGGAGCTGGCAATTGGCCGGCCCACTTCGGCAGAATTGTTGGACGCCTCCAGTTTTGTCGGTGCGGGAGTCACCAAGATTGAAGAACAAACTCGCGATATCGAGATTGAGAAAAAAAGTATCAAGGACAAGATCGATGCCCTGCGTCGCCAAAAGGATGAATCGACCGGTTCGCGCCGGAAGGAAAACAAAAAAGTTGAAGTCCTGGTGGAAATCATCCGTGAGGGAAATCTGACACTTGACCTCACTGCGGTTATCGGACAGGCTGCCTGGGAACCATCATACGATGTCCGTTTGTCTCCGGATGTCAGCACAGCCGAGCTGACCTTTCGGGCGATGGTACGCCAACAGACCGGAGAAGACTGGGATAATATTGATCTGACCCTTTCCACAGCCCGTCCTGCTACCGGAGGCGCACCACCGGAGTTGTATCCCTGGCACATATCGTTTTTTAGGCCACAGCCGCCGATGCAGGCAGAGATGGTGATGGCCGCTCCCGCTCCCGCGCCGGTCAGAGCCAAGAAGGCGAAGATGATGAGCGCCAAATCGGATGATGCGATAGCCGAGGAGATGCCCGCGGATTTTGTGACGGCCCAGATAAGTGATGAACACTCCTCGGTTGCCTTTCACATCACCCGTCCGCTTGATATTCCTTCCGACGGCACCCAGCATGGCACGGTTGTCGCCATGGAGTTGCTTCCGGTCAGCATGGAGTACATGGCGCTTCCGAAACTGGCTCCTTATGTGTTCCTCAAGTCCGAAATTCTTAATAAGGCTACCTATCCGCTCCTGCCGGGCAAGGTCAATACTTTTACCGGTAACACCTACACCGGCAGTTCACAGTTGAAGAAAGTCGCAGCCGGAGAAAAATTTGACCTGTTCTTCGGTACTGACGATCAGGTGACGGTCAAACGAGAAGAGCTCAAACAGCACAAGGAAGCAGGAATGTTCAGCAAAAACAGAGTCAGTTACCGTTATCGCATTGAGCTGGCTAATTTTCGCAAGGAACCGGTGACCGTTACCCTGCGGGATCAGTTGCCGGTCGCCGGCAACGAAGAGATCAAAGTGTCGCTGGATGAGCCGTCCATCAAGCCGGATGAGGTTAAAAACGACGGTACCGTTACTTGGAAAGCACCGCTTCGCGGGGGTGAAAAGAAGGAGCTGACTTTCGGAATTGTTGTTGAATATCCAAAAGATCGCGAAATTACAGGGTTATAGGAAAATTAAAGGAAAAGGTGTTCCGTGAAAAAGAAAAAAATGATCATCTCACAGGAGACGATGGACGTTGACTTTGTCCGTAAAGTCGAAGTGCTTTCCGGCACTTCGGTCCGCCGTTGTTTCCAATGCGGAAAATGTTCTGCCGGTTGCCCCATGGCGACGTTCATGGAGCATCCCCCCAACAGGGTGGTTCGCCTGCTACAGCTCGGCCAGTGGCAACGCATCCTCGCCGGCCGCTCCATCTGGTACTGCGCCTCGTGCGAGACCTGCTCCACCCGTTGCCCCAACAAGGTACATCTGGCCTCGATCATGGACGCCCTGCGCAAGCTTTCCTGGGATTCGGAAGGGGCCTCCAAGGAAAGTTACGTGCAGTTGGCAAATAAACTTTTCCTCCAGAACATCCGCACGTATGGTCGCCAGTACGAAATGCGCCTGGCTGCCGTTTTCAACGTTAAATCCGGGCAGTTTCTCAAAGATCTGATGCTTGGCCCCAAGCTGCTGGCCAAGGGCAAACTTAAAATGTTCCAAAGCAAAAACAAGAACCTGTCCGAAATCGAAAAGATATTTACCCGAATTGAAAAGATGCGCGCTAAAGGAGAGGCTCTGTGACCCCTCAAAATATCATGGAGTACTCCTATTACCCCGGCTGTTCGCTGCACGCTTCGGCCGGCGAATACGACCTGTCCACCCGCGAGTTGTTCAAGGCGCTGGGGATCGGCCTGACCGAAGTGCCGGACTGGTTCTGCTGTGGCGCCA
>Ga0194037_1000092_pt1 | contig 63199 bp, 60 predicted proteins | sample JunL306m_MetaG_FD_148653 | JGI IMG/M metagenome (GOLD analysis project Ga0194037, IMG submission 148653) | Anoxic zone freshwater microbial communities from boreal shield lake in IISD Experimental Lakes Area, Ontario, Canada - Jun2016-L304-6m | ecosystem: Environmental > Aquatic > Freshwater >...
ATCAAAGAACCATCTCCCACAGACCGGAACCGTCGGACCCCTGACCAAAGCCGCACTCGTGAAGCTCTATGGGAAGGAGACGTAGGGACTCCTGGTTTATAGGGATCATACGCAATACATGGTTCTGTGTCTTAAGCATCCTTCATATTCCAACCCCTCCTGTCCTCCCCTTAGGATAGGGGAGAGAACGTTCTTTTTTTGCTCTGAAAATGTACCTGGCCTTTTTTGTGTGTCCTTGCGTGAAAGGGCGCTTTACGGGTAGAGTACAGATATGAAACCTCCCGTTTGGAAACCACTCTATCTTTTGCTTCGCCTGTTTGGCGCGCCGGTCGCGTGGGAAGTGTCCGCCGGCGCGGCGGTGTTTCGCATCGAGAATGGCCGACGCTTGTACCTCGTGCTTCGGTATCCGAGTGGCCATTTTGATTTTCCCAAGGGACATGTCGAGGCCGGCGAGACCGAGGAAGAGGCACTCCGGCGCGAGACCGAGGAAGAGACGGGGATCAACATGCTCCGTATCCTGCCTGGCAAGACGAGTATTCGATATTTTTATTCTGCCAGGGGAGAAGAGCGGGAGTGGCGGGTCCGTGAGGGGCGCGGGCTGTGGATTTTTAAGGCGGTGCATTTCCGTCCGGCGGAGACGGCTGAATCGGTGGTGCGGATTTCGCATGAACATACCGGATTCGAGTGGTTGCCGTATGACGAGGCACGCCGGAAACTAACCTTCGAGAATGCGCGCCGGGTGCTCGATATGGCGGAAAAAGCTTGACTGAAAGGAAAAAATAGGGGATAGTGGATGGATATCAGTAAGTATCTATCTCAAATCTCATGTCGAGCTGTAAATCCGAAAATTTCGTTGGAGCGCCAACCAGAGGTTGGTCACCCTCTGGGTGAAAAACCATGAAAAAGGAGAGAAGGCTACTGTCGTAACCTGACGAGTTTTGAATGGTTTGCAGCCGAAATTTTCGGATTTCAGCCGGCAAGCGGATTTTTTTGGCTTATTAACGCGGTGAGATTTGAGATAGATACTAAGGAGAACCCTATGAATTATCAAAAGCCCGCGTTTCACGAGGACTCCGTTCAGTCGCTGTTTGAGGAGCTGTCCAATCGCGTGCTTGATGAGGGGATCGAAACATACGGGGAATACCGCGAACTGGTTCAGGAATTGCTTCAGGAAAAGCTGAACGAAGGCATTTTCGACGTCAATGAGGACTTGCCGACCATCGAAAGTGACCTTGAGGGTCGCTGGCCGGAGATCGAGGCGACCCTCCGATAGGATCAATAATAATTTTTTGTTTGTCAGTGGTGAGTTGTGAATTCAGAATCCTTATGTTGACCGTCCGAAATCTCTACAAGCGCTTTGGTCCGATCCGTGTCCTGCTCGGGGCGGAATTTTCGGTGGCACGCGGACAGAAGGTCGCACTCGTCGGTTCGAATGGCGTTGGGAAGTCGACCCTGCTCAAGATCATCGCGGGTCTGGACAAGGAAGACCGTGGCGAGGTGATCCGCGAGAAGTACGCGTCTATCTCATATCTGCCACAGGAACTATCGGACGACGTCGTTGACGATACGGCATTCGGGTACCTGCGCCGTGTCTCGGGCATCGCGGAACTCGAGACGGAAATGGCCGAGCTCGAGCCGAAATTGACGGACGAAGAGTCGCTTGAGCGGTACGGCGAGCTTCGCGACCGGTACGATCGGATGGAAGGGTATTCCTTCGAGGAAAAGGCGGTTACGGCACTTTCCGGACTCGGCTTGCCCGAAGGGTGCCTCTTACGGAATTTGTCCGGAGTGAGCGGTGGGGAACGGCGGCGCGTGGCGCTCGCGGCGGCACTCCTGTCAGGGGCGGACCTCCTGCTCCTCGACGAGCCGACGAACGACCTCGATCTGTCGGCCATCTTGTGGCTCGAGTCGTTCATAAAAAAGAGCGCCTCCGCGGTACTGATTGCGTCGCATGATCGCGCGTTTCTCGATGCGGTCGCGGACAAGGTGCTCGAGATCGACTATCACTTCCGCACGACGCGGATGTGGACCGGGAACTACAGTCTCTATTTCAAGGAAAAATCGGAGGAGCTCCGCCGCGGTCGCGAGGAATACGAACGGTCCGAGGAAGAACGGGTGCGGCTGTATGAGACGGCGGACGAGAAGCGTGAATGGGCGAAAATCGGCGGGGCACAGATGATGCCGGATAAGGACCGGATGTCGCAGGGTTATCACCGTGACCGTTCGGAACGGAAGTTCGGTGCGGCGGCACACGCGCTTACGACCCGGGCTGACCAGGTGAAACGGGTGAATATCGCCGCGGTCCGTGATCCGCTTTCGGTTTTTTTCGAGCCGTCGGAGGGCGAAGGGCGCGACATCGTAGTCGCCGGCGCGGTCGCCGGATACGGCGGGGACTTTTCCGCCGGGCCGATCGATCTGATTGTTCCCTATGGCGCGCATGTCGGACTGTTCGGGCGCAACGGCTCCGGGAAATCCACCATTCTCCGGATGATTTCCGGGACACTTCCTCTTTCGGCGGGGACGGTCACGCTCGGTGAAGACGTGAAGTTTGGTATTCTCAGCCAGGAAAACGATATCCTACCGAAGGAAAAGTCGGCGCTCGAGTGGTTTGCGCAGGAGACTCCGATCGAAGAGGAGAATGACATCGTCCGGTTCTTGCGGAAATTCCTCCTGATCGGTGACGTGGCCTCGTTCAAGATGGGAGAGCTTTCGCCGGGAGAGCGGATGCGGCTCTCGCTCGCGTTCCTGATGGCGACGCGCTCGAACGTGCTTATCCTCGATGAGCCGACGAACCACCTTGACCTCGAGGCGGTCTCGGCGCTATCCGAGGCGGTAGACCTTTTTCCCGGAACGATCATTCTTGTTTCGCACGACCGGGCATTCCTTTCGAACCGGAAATTCTCCCAGGTCCTCTCCGTCGATCACGGGAAGCTCGTCACCGAGAAAGGCTACGATGCCTATCTCGAAAAGGCCATAAAGGAAGCCGAACGCGGGATGTGATTCGGATCGTAAGGAGAAACCGGAACGTCACATAGAACAACCTCATGTGGGGGTTGTTTTTCTTTCTCATCAAATCTTTCTTCGGATATCGCGTGCCTTTGCGGTCAGACCGTTGCCGGGGTAGAATGGCACTGTGTTAGGCGGGCTAGTCAACTTGTTTTTTCGATGGTATCTATGGCGGAACGGGAAAATACAAATGGGAAAAAAGTGACATCCGGCATCCAGACGCCGGGCCTGTTCGGCTTGCTTGCCGGATACAAGGGAATGATCGGTTTGCTGGTGGCGCTCACGATCGTCGCAAACGCGTTGTCCGTCGCGGTGCCGAAGATCATCGCCGGTGCGATCGATACGTACGCGAACGGAAATTTCATACTCACGCGGTTCGTCCTCGAGTTTTTCGTCGTTGCGATCCTGATCTTTCTCTTCACCTACCTGCAGAACATCGTACAAGTATTCGCTTCCGAGCGGGTCGCCCGCGATATGCGTGGCGATATCGCCACCAAGCTGTCGGTGCAACCGTACGCGTATATCGAAAAGGCCACGCCGGCACGACTCCTCACCAACCTTACCTCGGACGTCGACGCGGTCAAGTCATTCGTCTCGGTCGCCATCGCGTCGATCATCTCGTCGGCCTTCCTTATTATCGCGGTGGCTGTTCTCCTCGTGCTGACCGACTGGAAGCTGGGGCTTTCGGTACTTGCCGTGATGCCGTTCATCGGCGTGACCATCTACCTTGTTCTTCGTCGCGTACGGAAACTCTTCGTGGAGTCGCAGGAGGCCATCGATTGGCTCAACAAGGTCATCAGTGAAAGTATCCTCGGCGCGGCACTCATCCGACTGCTCGATTCCCGCGATCCGGAATCCGTGAAATTCACCGCTGCCAACACCGAGGCGAAACGGATCAGTCTCCGGATATTGGGACTGTTCGCGAGTCTCGTCCCGATCATCACGTTTTTTACCAATCTCGCGACACTCATCATCGTGCTTCTTGGCGGTCGGTTTGTCATCCAAGGGGAAATGTCTTTGGGCAACTTTACCGCGTTCAACAGTTATCTGGCTATCCTTATCTTCCCGATCCTCATCATCGGGTTTATGAGTAATGTCATCGCGCAAGCCCAGGCATCGTACGGACGAATCCTGCAGATCCTGAATGCGCCCGTCGAAAAGAAGACCGGCGGCCTTCGGGCGACGCTTCGCGGGGACATCGAGGTGAAAAATGTCTCGGTCGACTTCGAAGGGAAGTCGGCGCTTCGGGATATCTCGTTTTCCGTTCGCGCCGGGAGCAGGACCGCCATCATCGGTCCGACGGCCGCCGGTAAGACGCAGCTCCTTTACCTGCTGACCGGGCTCCTCGCACCGACATCGGGCGAGATCCTGTATGATGGCAGGCTTCTCGACGAGTACGACAAAGAGAGCCTGCACGGTCAGGTCGGCTTCGTGTTCCAGGACAGCATCATGTTCAATCTGAGCCTGCGCGAGAATATCGCGTTCTCCGGCACGGTCCAAGACGAGAGTCTGGAGAAGGCGATCGCGACCGCCGAACTCGGTGACTATGTCGACAGCTTGCCACGGCATCTCGATACCGTCGTCTCGGAACGGGGGACAAGCCTGTCCGGAGGTCAGAAGCAGCGCATCATGCTTGCTCGGGCGCTCGCGCTTGATCCGAAGGTGCTCCTGCTCGACGATTTCATCGCGCGCGTCGATGCCGATACCGAACGGAAAATCCTCGGCAATATCGCGCGCGACTATCCCGGACTCACGCTCATATCCGTCACGCAGAAGATCTCGTCCATCGAGCACTATGACCAGATTATCCTGCTCATGGAGGGGGAGCTTCTGGCGAAGGGGACGCACGAGGAACTCCTCCGGACGTCGCCCGAGTACGTGCAGATTTACGAGTCGCAGCGGAGCACGAGTCAGTATGAATAGGCAGAGTGATTTTTGAATATGACAGCTATCGGAGTACTCTTCACCCCTCACCTTCGAAGACTCAGGAGCTCCCCTCCGAAAGGGGAGCAGGATAAAGAAAGAATACGTAAGTAGGAGTTCGACTCCCTATAGGGAGTCGAACTCCCGGATATAGCAGTGATGGTGACCTTGGTATATGAACGCCTTATGAACTATTCCCTCACGAAAACCGACCTGGCGAAGGAGAAGGAGAAGAGTGTGCTGTTCACCGCGTGGAAACGGCTGGTTCCGCTTATGCAAGAGGAAGGACGCGCGGTGTCGATCGCGATCGTTGCGATCCTGGTCAGCTCCGCCGTGACGCTTTCGGTGCCGATCATCATTGCCCGAGCCGTTGATGATTTCATGGTCAACAAGGAATATGACGGGGTGCTCATGCTTTCCTCGGTGTTGCTTGCCGTGTTTCTCGTGGGGCTTGTCTCGAACTACCTGCAGGTGAAGACGATGGGCGGGGTGGGACGGCGCCTGCTCTTCAACCTGCGTAACAAGATCTTCGACAAGCTTCAGGATCTTCCGGTCGCGTTCTTCAACCGCAATAAGGCGGGCGATATCGTCTCGCGCATCAACAACGATACCGACAAACTCAATCAGTTCTTCGCGCAGGCACTGATGCAGTTCGTGAGCAATACCATTCTCATCGTCGGTACGGGTGTCTTCCTTCTGGCGATCGATATCCGGCTCGGCCTGGTCGCGCTCGTGCCGGCGGCGCTTGCCCTTGTCGCCACGCAGGCGCTTTCGCCATGGGTCAAGCGGACCAGTCTGGCGAGTCTTCGGGCACTCGGCGCCATGAGCGGGGAGATCCAGGAGAGTATCAACAATTTCAAGGTGATCGTGGCGTTCAATCGGCTCGACTATTTCCGCGACAAGTTCCGGGAGGCCAACGAGAAGAATTACTCCGCGTCCGTTTCGGCCGGGGTCGCGAGCAATATCTTCAATCCGATCTATGTACTTGCGTCGTCTCTGGCACAGCTTGCCGTTTTGGCCTATGGGATTACCCTTATCGACTCGGGCCATTTTACGGTCGGGCTCCTGATCGGATTTTTGCTCTACGTCAACAGTTTCTATACCCCGCTCCGGCAGCTCGCGTCCGTGTGGCCGTCCCTGCAGCTCGCGCTCGCTGGGCTCGATCGTATCTCCGAAATACTGGCGCTCGAATCCGATATCGCCGCGATGCCGGAATGCGCGATTCTTCCGGATGTCCCGTCGACCGCCGTCCTCGAATTCAGGAATGTCTCCTTCCGGTACGAGGAGGGAAAGGACGTGTTGCATGATATCAACTTCGCACTCGAAGCGGGGAAAACCTATGCGCTCGTGGGGCCGACCGGCGGCGGCAAGACCACGACGGCATCGCTTATGGCCCGACTCTACGATCCGAGCGAGGGTACGATTTTTTTGGAAGGGAAGGATATCCGGTGCTACGAGGCGACCGAGCGGGCGAAGCGGATCGGATTCATCCTGCAGGAGCCGTTCCTCTTTACCGGTACGGTGCGCGAGAACATTCTCTACGGGAACAGGGACCATCAGGGGTATACCGTCGAAGAACTTTCCGCAGTCTTGGAATCGGCACACCTGACGACGCTCCTCGCGCGGTTTCCCGACGGGCTCGAGACTCGTATCGCATCGGGAGGGGACGCCATCAGTCTGGGCCAGAAACAGTTGATCGCGTTCATCCGCGCGGTGTTACGCGATCCGGACATCCTCATCCTCGACGAGGCGACGGCGAATATCGACACGGTCACGGAACAGTTGTTGGAGGAAATCATCGACGCACTGCCCAAGAAGACGACCAAGGTCATCATCGCACACCGGCTCAACACGATCGAGAACGCGGATGATATCTTCTTCGTGAACGCCGGCACAGTCACGAATGCCGGATCCATGCAACACGCGGTGGATATGCTGCTCCACGGTAAACGCGCGAGCTAGGATTCTCTACTCGCAGGTTCAGGGGTTGTACCCTGAACCACACGGTTTACGATAGATGTTTATATTTCTTTTTAGCGAAACCAACCCCAACCGTTGCCTTGATTGGATGAAGGAGAAAAATCGTTACGGAGCAGGTTGTAAACCTGCTCCTGCAAAAACGTTCGAGCTAGGCTTTCTGCAGGTTCAGGGTTGTACCCTGAACCACACGGTTTACGATAGATGTTTATATTTCTTTTTAGCGAAACCAACCCCAACCGTTGCCTTGATTGGATGAAGGAGAAAAATCGTTACGGAGCAGGTTGTAAACCTGCTCCTGCAAAAGCATGCCCCACCTCTGCGGGCTAGATTACAAGAAATAAAAAGAGCAGCCGTCACTTTGGTAGGGGAAAGTGAAGGCTGCTGGTTTGGAACCGGTTTTATTCGCGGTACAGACTATCATTTGGTATCGCCCGAATGTATGCGAGATATGTAGGTAAGACCTCATCCCTCCAATGCTCCGGCAGCTTTGTTAGGGCATCTTCTATTTCCGCAGATATCGATTTAAGATACCGATTTTTTGAAAAGTCGTAATGATTATCGGGATCTGGAATTTGAGACAAGCTGAAAATCGGATTTACTAATCCTATATCCGGCGTATAAGACGGGAAATTATCCTTGAAGGAAAGAAACCAGTAGATCTTTCCGGTATCATTCTTTATGGTTCCTGAGACGCCGAGTTCGTATTTTCCGAACCTCCCTCGGTATTCATGTCCCGTGAGCGTCCATCTTCCTTGTGTTCCTTGTGGAATTTTTTGAATGAAAAGCCAGGGAAAGAATTTCTCCAGGAGTGCTGAGATTTTCATGATGTCCATCCTTTGACCGTTTCCGGCCGGAAAAGTTGAAGAAAATTGTTAATTGGTACTTCAGAGGAATATAGCATCTTTCAGCCGTTGTGTCAACTCTTCACAAGTGGAAAGAATGCGTCTATACTAGGGCTATTATATTTCCCATCATGAGGCAGAAAGAAAAAATCCGCTGGCAGTTCGCCGGAGTGCTTATGCTTGCGCTTGTTTCGGGCGTCATCGCGTATCCGAAGGTGTTTTCGTACCTTCATATTCCGAACGCGGCGACGATCGAAGGCGCGCTTAAGGTGAACCTCGGGCTCGATCTACAGGGCGGTATCCACCTCGAATATGCCGCCGACACCTCGCAGGTGCCGGTCGGTAAGAAGGCGGAAGCACTTCAGGCGGCGCTCTCGGTCGTCGAGCGGCGAGTGAACGCGTTCGGCGTGGGTGAGTCGGTCATTCAGCTGTCCAAGTCGGGATCCGAAGATCGGATTATCGTCGAGCTCCCGGGTGTGAAGGATGTCGAGGAAGCCAAGAAGATGCTCAAGGAAACCCCGTTCCTTGAATTTCGCGAGTCTAACGAGGCGACACTCACCGCGCAGATCGCGAAGCAAAACGACGCGTCCAAACAGCAGGCAACCGATGTGCTCGCGCGTGCCAAGGCAGGCGAGGATTTCGCCACCCTCGCCAAGACCTATAGTCAGGACCCCGGTTCGAAGGATCAGGGTGGCGATCTCGGATTCGCGAAGAAGGGGGCGTATGTTCCCGAGTTCGACGACGTCATCTTTAAGACGGATTTTGTGGCTGGGACCGTCTATCCCGACCTCGTCGAGAGCCAATACGGCTGGCATATCATCAAGAAGATCGAGACGCATGGCGAGGGCGACGCACTCGAGGTGCACGTGGCACATATCCTGTTTCCCAAGGAATCGATCGACATGGTTCCGGATTCGGTCAAGTACAAGACGACGGGACTGTCCGGCAAGAATCTTAAGAACGCCTCGGTCGACTATCAGTCGCAGGGGTTCGGTACACCGCAGGTCTCGCTTCAGTTCGACGCCGAAGGCTCCAAATTGTTCGCGGATATCACCAAGCGCAATGTCGGCAAACAAGTCGCCATCTTTCTTGATGGACAGATCGTGAGCGCACCGACGGTCCAGAACGAGATTCCTGACGGTCGCGCTGTCATTACGGGTAGCTTTACATTGCAGGAGGTGAAAGATTTGGTCCAGCGGTTGAACGAAGGCGCGCTCCCGGTGCCGATTACGCTCGTCGGCCAGCAGTCGATCGACGCGTCGCTCGGGGACAGTGCATTACAACAGAGCCTCTTTGCCGGTTTCATCGGCTTGCTTGCCGTGTCGATTTTCATGATCTTGTACTACCGATTTCTCGGACTTGGTGCGGTCTTTGCGCTCCTTGTCTACTCGGCGATGTTGCTGGCGATTTTCCGCCTGTCGGGATTCACGCCGTTCCCGATCACGCTCACCCTGTCCGGTATCGCGGGATTCATCCTGTCTATCGGTATCGCGGTCGATGCGAACGTGCTTATCTTCGAACGAACACGTGAGGAACTTTCCTACGGCAAGACGGTTGCCAAGTCGCTCGAGGAAGGATTTAATCGTGCATGGCCAAGTATCCGCGACGGACATGTCTCGACGTTGATCACCACGGTCGTTTTGATGATTCTTGGCACCGGGTTCGTGAAGGGCTTCGCGGTCATCCTCGCTCTGGGCGTACTCCTCTCGCTTTTTACCGCGGTCGTCTTGGTTCATACCTGGCTCCGGTTCGTGGTAGGGGACTGGGCGGAGCATCATAAGGCACTCTTAGTCGCGCCGAAGGCGGCTCCTGAGGAAGGTGAAGAGAAAAGTAGGTATACGGAATCGGGAACCAAGGAAGAAAGAGGGTACGTTGTATTGGGAATCAAGAATGAGGAGAAAATTCCATCTGTGAAAAAGAAGAAACCGAAGCATAAGAAGCGATAGTCGTAGCGTTTCCCGTTTCTTGTCCCATGTTGTTTAGTATCCCAACCCGTTAACCCGTTAACACGCTGACGATCCCGTTCCCGGTCATCAGTTGTAAGTATCTATCTCAAATCTCATGTCGAGCTGTAAATCCGAAAATTTCGGCTGCAAATCATTCAAAAATCGTCAGGTTACGACAGTAGCCTTCCTCATTTTTCATGATTTTCGCTCGAAATTTTCGGATTTCAGCCGGCAAGCGGATTTTTTTCCTTATTGTCGTGGTGAGATTTGAGATAGATACTAAGTTTCTCCTATGATTCAAATCATCCAGAAGCGGAAATACACCTATTGGATATCGGGCGTGCTGGCCGTGCTTTCGATTGTGGCAATCGCCGTGTTCGGCCTGCGGCTCGGACTCGATTTCAAAGGTGGCACGATGATCGAGGTTCGATTCGCGAAGACGCCGGCTCCGCAGGTTTCGGAAATAGAAGGTGCGCTCGCGACACTCGATCTTCGGAGTCTCACCGTGCAGGCGACCGGAGACAACGGCGCGATCATCAAGTTCCTTGCTTCCGACGATGCGGTGAATGCCCAAGTGCTCGACGGATTGAAAACGGTTGACCCGGGTCTCACGGTGGTCCAGTCGGACTTCATCGGTGCTTCCGTGTCCGGCGATATCCGGACGAGCGCCATCTGGGGGACGATTATCTCGGTCATCGCGATTGCGGCCTATATTGCCTTCGCATTCCGGAAAGTCTCCCTCCCGATCGGGTCGTGGGAATACGGTTGGGGCGCGGTCATCGCGCTCGCGCACGACCTTCTTATCACGACCGGGTTTTTCGCGGTCTTCGGGAAGTTTTTCGGGGTCGAGGTCGGCGTGCCGTTCATCGCGGCGCTTCTGACGATTCTCGGTTATTCGGTGAACGATACCATCGTCGTGTACGACCGGATCCGCGAGAACCTGCTCCGGTCGCGAGCCAAGTCCGACTTCGAGGATATCGCGAACCGTTCGGTGAACGAGACAATGTCGCGTTCTATCAACACCTCACTTACCGTGCTCATCGTACTTGCCGCGGTCGCAGCCTTCGGTGGCGAAGGTATCCGTTGGTTTGCGATCGCGCTCTTGCTCGGTGTCACCTTCGGGACCTATTCCTCGATTTTCGTCGCCTCCGCGCTCCTTGTGACGCGGTACAAGATGAGAGAGAACGGATAACGGATAGCAGGGAGTAATTAACGATAACGAGTTCACGGGTTAACGCGCTAACTGGTTGAGAACGGCGAAGCGGAGGATACGATTTTCAATGATTAATTTCCAATGTTCAATGAGAACGGGGAGCATCGATAAAGGAGGAAAATCTTTTCGACCTTATTCCTGATTCTTATTCCTTGATTCCCTATTCATTATTCCATTCCGATTATGTTGAACATCTTCAAAGGCAAGGGGAAGGACAAGGAGAAGAAAGGCGACGAGAAGAGCTTCGAGGAACAACTCGCGGCGTTTCCAGGCGCGCCCAAGCCCGAGGATATGAACATGGCTGAGAAATTCGCGATGAAACGCTTTCTCAAGATGAGTCCGGAAGAACAGAAGAAGACGATCGAAAAGACCATGACGCCGAAGAATATCGAGAAGAACAAGGCGCATATCATCGCTTCGATCGAGGAGATGCGTAAGAACCACATGATTTCCGACGACCAATACCGACTGATGAAGCGGAAGTACGGGATCAAATAAATGTAAAGCGTAAAGCGAAAAATGTGGGGGATGGTATATGGTAGATAGAGAGCAGCGAGCACCGAATGGATACTCAGAAAGGTACGGAATTAAGAGTGTGCAGGCGAAAGTCGCAGATGAAAAAAAGCGTGTATTCCATGGTCGCATTTTTGCGATTTTACGGGGTCGGGAATGAAAGACAAAACACGCCTCTGTCATTCCCGCGCATGCGGGAATCTTACGTTCATGGCGTTGTGATACAATAGAGACAGAGACGAATCCTTTTGCCTATCTGAACCACTATGAATGAACGAGAATCGAAAATCGACGAGCTCCTGACACGTGGCGTGGCCGAAGTGATCGACCGGGAGCATTTGAAGAAGCGACTTTTGGCGGGTGAGAAGCTTCGCGTGAAACTCGGTATCGATCCGACAAGCCCGAACATCCATCTTGGTCGGTCCGTCGCACTGCTCAAGTTACGCGATTTTCAGGAACTCGGTTGCCAGGTGGTGTTGATCGTCGGTAATTTTACGGGGCTTATCGGTGATACGAGCGACAAGGAGGCTGAGCGGCCGATGCTCGACGCCGCGACGGTGGAATATAATATGGGTTCGTATTTCGATCAGGCGGCCAAGGTGCTCGATATGGATTCCGTCGAGCGGCATTTCAACGCCGAATGGCTTCGTGATCTCGGATTTCTCGAGATCGGCGAACAGGCCGACGCGTTCTCAGTGCACGAGTTCATCTCACGCGAGAACATCAAAAAGAGGCTCGATGCCGGAAAGCGGGTGTCGCTTCGGGAGGTGCTCTACCCGCTGATGCAGGGGTACGACAGCGTGCAGGTGAGGGCGGACGTCGAGATCGGCGGGACGGACCAGCGGTTCAATGTCCTGGCGGGGCGGACGCTTCAGTCGAAGTATGGCCAGGAACCGCAGGACATCGTGACGGTGAACCTTATTCCTGGAGTCGACGGACGAAAGATGAGCTCGAGCTGGGGGAATACGATCAATCTTTCCGATGAACCGACCGACATGTTCGGCAAGGTGATGAGTATTCCCGATGAATTGATTGAGACCTACTTCGTCCACGCGACGCGCATCCCGATGTCGGAGGTGGACGGCATGCTCGAGGGAATGAAGGCCGGGACACTCAACCCGCGTGACGCGAAGATGAGACTCGCCAAGGAGATCGTCCGCATGTATCACGGCGAGGAGCCGGCCGAAGTCGCGGAAGAATATTTCGTCACGGCGTTCTCGAAGCGGGAAGTGCCGAAGGATATCCCGGAAATGTCTCTCAGTGGCGATTCGGAAGGCCTTGTCGATTTTATCGTCCGGTCCGACAACGCGACGAGCAGGGCGGATGCACGGCGCAAGATCGAACAGGGCGGTGTTTCGATCGGCGACGAGAAGATATCCGATTGGGGGCTCGTACTGGCCAAAAGCGAGCATGACGGCAAAGTTATGAAGATCGGCAAGACCGGCTTTGTCCGGATCACGTTCTGATATTCACATAGAGAATCCCGAACAGGCCGGTTCCTTGATAGGAATCGGCTTTTCCCGTATCCTGGAAACACTGTGTCTTTACCAACGAAAATAAACGAAGGAGGCTATCATGATGCCGGATATCGAAATCAGGATAGAACGACCGAATAGGACGGGAAGACCGGACGTACATATCGTCGACCGGTGCGAAAAGGGTGAGACCGTAGGGTTGTATTATTCGTATGTCGGAATACATTCCCGATTCAAGCGATGGATAGAACCGAATATGATACGTTGTATCGTATGTTCGCTCTTGTCGGATATGACGGATGAGGTATCTGGACCTGTAAATCAGACGCATGTCGAAGTGAAGGCGACGGAATTCGGTACCTCGGGTATCAGGCGGGTCGGGACCATCTATCGTGATGTGAATGGGATGCTAAATCTTGCCGTCAGGACGGTGGGAACCGATCACGGATATTATCATATGAGTATCGGATACGGGGACGTGAAATGTTTCCTGTACGAAGTTTTTACGACCGGACGGGTTCCGGAACTTGGAAATAATAGTTTTGGTGGTTCATGCGTTGCTCTTTGTCGGCCTGGTTGCCGTGGCCTGCCGTTCCTTCAAAAGGCAAAAGCGCCCTCATAATGAGCGGCGTTTTTTATTTTCAGGCACCGGCTCCCGATGAGGTGGTTTCTTAGTATCTATCTCAAATCTCATGTCGAGCTGTAAATCCGAAAATTTCGAGCGAAAATCATGAAAAATGAGGAAGGCTACTGTCGTAACCTGACGATTTTTGAATGATTTGCAGCCGAAATTTTCGGATTTCAGCCGGCAAGCGGATTTTTTGCCTTATATAGGCGTTGAGATTTGAGATAGATACTTAAAGATATCTTACTCGACATATCCTTAAAAACGATATGCTGACTTCGACCGATCAAGCACAAAACCCTGCGCCTCCGCTAAAAGCTTTGGCGGCACGCGGTCCCCTCGGCACCGTCGTTCGTAAACGACGTGTCTCGAAGACTCGGTTCTTTTTTCGAAAGGGAGATATCGATCAGAGTACCAGTGAAAATAAGTGAGTCTCCCCCTTTCGGAAAGGGGGATTGCCCTCTCCGAAAAAGAGAGGGCAAGGGGGATTTGTGACTGCGGATTGAGCATTTTTTACAAAAATATAAAACATCGATTCTGTGCTTATCTTAGTAGCAAAGAGGGATTCTCAGCCACCGAATCGGGAACCAGTGCCTATTTTCATATCAACAGCCTTGTGACTTGCAGCGAGAAAAAGCGAAGAAGATATTTTAGGAAGCTGGAGCACTTGTAGCATACGGAATCCGCTGAATGTATTCCTATGCACCTATTCAATATTATTACCATATTATATAATATGGTAATAATGGTCTGAAAGGATGTGTAGGCGCGATATGCTGAGATGTATTATGATAGGATAAAATATATGGCTAAAGTGAAACCATCGTCAATGTCAAAACAGGATCGGGAAAGGGCGGTGTCCGGATTTCTTGATTTGGTTACGAATCTGAAGACGAAAACGGAGACGATAGATTTTCTTCTTGGTATTCTTACTCCGAGCGAAGCACTTATGCTTTCGCGACGCTTCCAGATCGCTGAACGGATGTTACAGGAAAGGACGACGATTGAGGATATTCGTCGGGAGCTTGGCGTTGGAATTCGGACGATATACGGAGTTGATCGTTGGCTTCACTCTGGTAACGATAATCGAGATATCTGGCTTGCTGATCTGATCCGGAGTCAGACGAAAAAATCTCGTCGTGTCGGGAGGGGGATAGGTTCCCGGAAAGGGTATTCCATGTCGCTCCTTGATCGGTATCCGCAACATCGCGTACTCACTGATCTGATTGCCGAAATTCTCCGTTGAACCGAGTGTCGCTGATATTACCATATTATATAATATGGTAATAATGGGTGTAATAATGACGTGTATTCTGAAACAGAAGAGAAAATATGGCAAAGAGACAAATCGCATTCGTTCACGGAGGAGACACGTTTCCTGATCAGGAATCGTTCCTCGCGTTTCTGAAAACAGCGGTGCCACGCGAACCGTTCTGGTCGCCGGATGCGTCGCCGCGATGGCGCGAGACGCTCGCGCGGCGTTTCTCGGACCGATGTGAAATCATGATGCCTTCGATGCCGAACAAGCAGAGTGCTCGATACGACGAATGGTCACTCTGGTTCGAAAGCCACATCCCGTTTCTCCGCGATGGCGTGATTCTCGTCGGGCACAGTCTTGGTGGCATTTTCCTTGCGAAGTATCTGTCCGAACGCACTTTGCCTGTCCGGATCGACGCGCTCGCGCTCGTGGCCGCACCGTTCGACGACGAAACGAATGAATCCCTCGGCGACTTCATCCTCTCCGAAGACCTCGGGAAGGTTTCCAAACAGTCCGGGACGATCATCCTCTATCATTCCGAGGATGACCCGGTTGTCCCGTTCACCGAGCTTGCCAAATATGCCCGGGCTTTCCCGGATGCCGAAGCGATCACCCTTGGTGGTCGTGGTCATTTCCTCGACTCCGATTTCCCCGAACTGTCGGAACGTATCAAAAACATCATCGAGTCGGATTGAAAGTGAGGATAATAAAATATTTTTTCAGCGAAATCGTTTACAAAATAGATGAACGTTGTATTATTGAAGTGAAACGATTATATTCAAATCGAATATGATTCGGAGGTGTTATGTCGGTACACTCTCTTTCTCTGTAATCTTTCTTAGTCTTTCCGCTGCTGCGGTATGGTATTTCGGTATGGTCCGCGCGTATGCGGATGATGATAATGAAAAGTGGACGAGCTACGACGACTACGAAGTAGTGAGCCATGATACCGTTTGGAGCGGGAGTCACGTACAGGTTGATATTCTTAAGCCGATCGTCGTCGTCGACGGAGCCACGTTGACCATTGAAAAGGGTACGCATATCGAGTTCAGCCAGATTTTCGTTTATGACGGCAGGATTGTCGCGGAAGGGACGGATGCCGAACGGATCGTCTTCACGAAAATGCCGTCGCGGATTTTCGAACCTGAACAAGATGTCGGGATATATGATGCGGAATGTTTTCGAATCCGTCCAATCGGGACAATCGAATTCAACTATTATCCCAAAGAGACGGATAATCCGTCGGTATTCCGATATACGGAGTTCGAGGGAATCGGCTCCAATCAGCCTATACCGGCATACGAAGGACACTGTCCTGGTTTAGTGATGGATACTAACTCATGGATGCGGTCTTTGTTCGGAGAGACGGCGTATGCGGCGAAACAACCAAATTTTACTTCTCCCGGGATAAACTTTATTGACGGAAAGCTCCTGATCGATCACTCCGCTTTCCATAATGGTTTGTATGCGGATATCGTTTCCTTGTTATATTTCTATGATGAATTTGGAGCGCGATACCAGCAGATTACGGTGACCAATTCTGATTTTTCTTTGAATCTCAGTAATACGGCTCTGCTCTCGGCATTTCAGTACGATGGGAAGCAGGATTATACCGGACGGGTCTATTTTGAGAATAATTGGTATGGTTCGTCGGACGGCCCTACGAGCGACAAGAATCCGGGAGGACACGGGGAACGGTTGGTCGGGCCGTGTACGCTTGTCGGTTTCAGCTCGGAGCGACACCTACCGGAAACCCCGCAGGCATCGAACGTCCTCTTTTTGCCGGGAATCAAGGCGAGCTATTTGTATGAAAAGGACCATTCCGGAAATGAGGATCGTCTGTGGCCACCGGATTTTTTCAGTGATGACCTCGACCGGCTTACTCTTGATAACGATGGAAAAAGCGTGAACGATGTATATACCGAAGACGTGTTGTCATCGGCTGGCGGTACGAAGTATTATGAATCATTTCTCACTGATCTTGAGACAGAGAAGACTAATCACGTCATTAATGATTACGTACTGTTCGCATACGACTGGCGGACGGATGTCCACGATATCGCATACGGTGATACGGCGTATCGTGATGATTCGCGATCGTTGCTTTCCGAGACGGAACGGCTCGCGCAGTCGTCCAAAACAGGCAAGGTCACTATCGTTGCGCATTCCAATGGAGGACTTGTCGCTAAGGAACTCCTGAACCGACTCGACGAGACAGGTGAGGCTGCCTTGGTGGACCAAGTCGTCTTTGTCGGGACGCCACAACTCGGGGCGCCGATCTCAATCCTCTCGCTTTTGTACGGGTACAAGGAAGATCTGCTCTGGGGAATACTCGCTTCCCGCGGGAATGTCCGTGCATTGGCCGAACATATGCCGGGTGCCTACGGGCTCCTTCCGTCGCAGGAATATTTCGATCGGACAAAGCAACCGCTCATCTCGTTCTCGTCCGAGCATACCCGATTCAAAACGTTTCGCGACGCATACGGCGATACGATCGATGATTGGAACGGCCTGGCAGACTTCCTCTCGGGAGCGAAGGACGGTCGGGAGAAACCAGAAAAAGATGATGTTACATCGGAAAATGTTCTTCGGAAAAACCTACTCAGTCAGGAGGAGCAGACGAAAAAAGAGCTGGACACCTGGAAGCCTCTGACCGGTGTCGAGGTCATTGAGATCGCCGGATGGGGACTCGATACCGTCCGTGGAATCGATTATACCGAGGAAGAGGCGACGAGATGTTATGCTTTCGGATCGGCGCTTATCCCGAGCTGCACGGGAGTCGGTACGTATAAACCCGTGTACGAGCCACAGTTCACCGTGGATGGCGACGAAGTCGTGACCGCTCCGAGTGCCCTTATGCTTCCAGAATCGTTGGACGTGAAAAAGTACTGGGTGGATTTGTATAGAAGCAAAAAGAGTCATGCGGATATGCTTGAAGTAAACGAACTTAGAACATTTCTTTCACAAATAATTTCACATAAGGAGAATGACTCAGTTTTACCTAAATATATTTTTACTTCTCGTCCAACTAGTCAGTCTACTGATAACCGTATCCGCATGGCACTTTATTCCCCACTCGACATATCCCTGACCGATGCCGATGGTAATCATACTGGGCCAAAAACCGTCAAAGAGAACGGACAGACCTCGGTGATTTTTGAGGAAGGCATACCAGGAAGTACTTATGTTCAATTTGATGATCGTAAATACGCTTCCTTTCCCGAAGGAACGGCTGTCGCTGTCCATCTCGATGGCTATGGCACTGGCTCGTATACGCTGAAGTTCGACGAGGTCGCGGTGACGAATGCCGGAGAAAAAACACTGAACCATACGACGTTCCAAGATCTGCCAGTGACTCCCGAGACGACCGTCGATCTTTCCGTGCCAGAAAAAGGCCTCTCGGATCTTTCGACACTTCATGCGGACCTTAATGGATCCGAACCGGGAGGGGAGTACGAAGTACCGCCGGTTTCGAACGGGATTGCGACTCTGAATGTGGCGCAGGAAACGACAGTAGCGGAATCATCTAGTGGCACAAACACACCTACGGATCACTCGAGACAACAAACATCGTCTGAAAAATCGAAATCGGGAATCTCGGATAGCGTCGGCGAATTTTTTGGTTCGATATTCGGATCTCCTTCTGCGACAGATGTGGGAGGAAACGATATGGATGGACGGTTCGTCGGCATATCGGGTGTCGAAGGCGAGCGACAGAACCAATGGTGTCCGTTTCCGACGCAATCGCCGTTGACCTTTCTTAGCTCGGTTTTCCGTACTAGTTTGCGAATCATGTTCCCTGGTCCGTTTTTCCTATCGGATATGCTATCATTTCTTTGGAAGCTGAATGGAACTTCGGTGACGTGGGTTGGTTGGTTCCGATGGCTACAATAATTGGGAGGGTGATGCTTTAAAGATTGATATATGAAAAAAACATATTGGTGGAGGATATATTTGTTAGCATTTGGATTAGTCATTATCAGTATCTCGTATATTTTAAAAAACAAATTATTGTTTGGTATTTGTAACAATATCTATCAGACTGAAAAATATCAGGAATGTCTTGATAACGAAGCTTATACTTTAGGTAATATATTGATGATTCTAGCTTCTGCTCTTCTCCTTATCTCCCCCTTTCTCTTTTTCGTATGGGACGAAGTGTTTAAGAAGTGGCTGTGGTTTGCTTTGGTTTGGTTTGGAACGGCAATTTTTTTCATCGCTATCACTCCCGAATATCATGCCGGTATTTTTGAGATGATGAATCCGACCAAGGAAACTGTTTCAACATTCTTCGGAGCCCTCTTTGTCCCGATCAGTCTCGGGAAGTTGGCGTGGGATTCGAGACGAACGCCATGAATCTGGATTTGATCCATGAGATGGCGCGTTCGGAAGCCGTGAACGGGGTCGAGAGGCTAAACCTTCTCTGAATGTTGAGCTTCTTTTGGAGCCATAAAATAAGAGAGGTTCTTGCGGACAGGTTCCTAAGTGTATCGGCGGATATCTTATGGTATCATGGGAATCGGATTCCTGTTCTGACTTTCTATGCCAACAGAACCTACCGAGGAGAAACCTGAGTTTGGCCTGCCGAAGATCCCGATCTGGTCGCTTCTCATCAGTTTCGTCATCATCATCGGGGTATCCGCCCTGGCGTTCGCCCGCTTTGGCGATTTCGGGCGGTTTTTGGAGACGGCGAAACGCGCCGAGCCGTGGTGGCTTTTGGCGGCGGTCGGGTTTCAGGCGCTGACCTACGTTTCCTCGGGAGAAGTGTGGAACGTCGCGGTGCGCGGAGCCGGGTATCCTCTCCGTTCACGCATTCTCGCGCGACTCGCGATCGAGCGGCTTACCGTCGACCAGTTCATGCCGACCGCCGGGGTCGCCGGGCACGTGGGAACGCTTCAGGCCATGCGACGCTTCGGCGTACCGACGCCGATCGCCATGGAGGCGCTCTTCGTGGATCTCCTGTCGCACTATGCCGCATACGTGACGGCAGCGGCCGTCGCGTTCTCGGTGCTCGCGACGCATCAGGATGTCACGCCAATCGTCCTTTTATCGCTTGGGGCGTTCGCGGCCATCTCGGCCGTCGTGGTCGTGAGCACCGTGCTTTTCCTTCGGAACCATAATTGGATCCATAGGCTCCCGTCGTGGCTTGCGAATCGGAAACTGGTCGGACGCCTGACGCGGTCGGTCGCGCAGGTGAACGCGAAGCGGATCCTCTCATGGGGCGTGTTTCTCGAAGCGACGCTTTTTCAATCGGCTATTTTTTTTCTCGACGGGGCGACTCTGTGGGCGACCTTGCGTGCCGTCGGCGTGCATGCGTCGATCCTGGTCACGTTCTCGGCCTATATCATCGCGATGATCGCGGGAACAGTACTCTTCATTCCCGGCGGTATCGGCGTATTCGAGGTCGGTGCCGTGACGACCCTGGTCGGGTTCGGCATCCCGTTCGAAGGCGCGTTCGCGGCGACGCTCCTCTTGCGTGGGCTCACCCTCTGGATCCCACTCATCCCCGGATCGATCCTCGCCCACCAGGATCTCGGCGTGCGATTTTCCGGAAGCGGAAAGAAATCGGAAGAATCAATAGAATCCGGTTCGTAACTCATATTTTCATTCGGATTTTTATTGCGACGGCATAATTGTTTTAGCCGGCTTTTTGACATTTTCCCGCGGACCTGGAAGAATGAATATCATTATGAACCGGACTCGCTCCTTATTTTTTACCGCTTGGCACCACACCCTGTTTCACCAAGGCGATTTTTAGCGGTTCGACTGCGCGGAAAAGAAAGAACGTCTTGGCGAGAGAGGGCTAGGGCGTTTTTGTTTCCCTTTCTTGAATTGCTCGTTAACAATAAAATCGGAGGTTAGCATGTCGACAAGCACTAGATCGTACACGAAGTCCGGATTGATCCGCTGTCTGCGCGGGATATTCCAGTTCCCGAATGACCATTCGGTTCTCGATGGATCCGTCGTCATCCCGGATTCGCGAAGAGGGAAGAAAAGACCGGAAGTGCGTGACCGGGAAGGAAATATCCTCGTCCCGCAACGTATTCCGAAAGCGGAATGCTGTGGGATCGCTACGAGACATGATCTTTGCATATATCCGATCGACCGACTCGGCTATTTGCGCCTCGTCTCCAGGAAGGGGAACGTATTGGAAGCGATCCAGAAGTCGGAGGAACTGTTCGAGGTGAATGTCATTCGTCGGAAAGAGACAGGGAGCGCTTCGGAACGGAGATGTCACAGCGATAGCGTATGGTATCCGGATTTCTGCGGTTGCTCCAAATCGAGACGGTGACGAAAAGAGGCGTGTGGAAACGACCACGCGCCCCTTCTTATTTTTTGAAAAGTAGAAACAGCTTTTATTTACGGCATATTCCGACCATACTCTTGACAAAAACAGGCTTCTTTTCTATAGTACGAAGATGTTTTTTCACATTACAATTTTTCGAAACCAATCAGGGAGGATACTCGCATGGAAGATCAGACAGGAGAAGCAATACGGAAAGCGACACCGGAAAAATTGGTTGCCGTTACGCTCAATGGCGGAGGGGTAATCAAAGACGGATCGATACCGGTGGAATGGTGGATTTCCGATTCGGTCATCAAGGAAAATCCAGAGTATATCCTGCTCGTTGAACAGGACGCGGACGAGATTAACGCCTATAGGGATTATTATCAAGGCCGTCGGTATCTGTACGAAATCAGTAAGTCGGTATGTTATCTGCAATTGTTTTCCGCAGGACGTCACCGGTTCACAGCTATCGTCTTCAAGAACTATGAAACGGCGAAGCAGTACATGAGAACTGATAAGAACGGATTGTATGATAGCAGTATTTCCTGGCCGACAAGTGATACAGAGATGCCCGTATCAGATTCTCTCGGGTGGACCACTGTCGAATTCGAGGTCTTGGAGGAAGCGTTTGCCAAGATTCCGGAAACGCGGTTTCGGAAAATCGGTTGGTACTGGGTGAATCTATGGTGGGAAAAGGGTCCCAAAGACGAGTGCGAATACAAGAAGTGGGTGTGGCCCTGCGTCATCCTCAAGCCTCTGGTGTGGCTTGTAATGGAAACAGCTGTGTGCTTGGCTGGAATCGTACATGCGCTGTATGCCCTGTTGGCAAGTCTTGTGACTTTGTTTGTGGGATTCAGACCAAGGCCGATACTGCATGAGATGAAAGACAGATTCACGCGCGAGAGACAAGGCTGGGGTGTGACCCGATATGCGGATTACTTATGTGATAATCATTCCACGTACAAGCTCTGGTCGTATAAGGACGGCGTTGCTAAATATGTGTTCACTACGCCGGCGGAGATCACGGGAGTTCTGGCTGTCTTCAAGTTATCTTATTTATTGATAGTGAAGTATTCGCTCACGGTCTTTGTGATATGGCTCTTTGTTTTGGCAGTTATCATCTTCGCGATAGAGTTCCTTGTAGAATGGATTTTGGATAATCGCGAAGAGTGGAAGGAAAAAAAGTCCTTACTTCATAAGGAATGGATGGAACAGAATCTCGACATTTCGAAGCAGACCGACACCGTAAATCTTTCCACCGCACCTCTGCCTTTGGGAATCTACGGAAAACTGAAGCAGAGATCGTATCGTGGTTTCTGGGCATTGAAATCGCAGGTCTGCAAGCCGTATCCGAAGAAGAAGTAAAGTCGTTTATTGTCTTAGAGTCGTGGCGAATAGCTACGACTCTATTTTTTTAAACAAAAACCCCGTTGCGGAGGCCGGATGGAGCGCGAGGATAATGAATGCTTTGTTTTTGTATTTTTTGATACGAAAAACCCCCAATGCGGGGGCGCGTATGAATCCCGTAAAAAGCAGTTGTAGGAAAAAAATACTTTTCCCTGGATGCCAGGTGGGTTTCATTGTATTCAACGCCCCGTTCTGGAGGTCTTCGGGGACAGTATAGCACATGGGCAGATAACGGAGAAAAGTCAATTAACGAGTTTACGGGTTAACGGGTTGGGAGCGGGAAAAGGGAATAAGGGGAGATTTTATAAAGCGTATCAAGTCCGTAAAACATGCCCCGTGATTTCGCACTCGAAATTTTATGAGGTCAGAAAGCGAAGGAATAACTGACCACTTACAACCAACAACTAACAATGGGAATAGAAGGAGTGACAACGTATGAAAGATAAAAGGGATGAATGGAGATTAAAATCCGAGAACACGTTAACCCGTTAAGGTATTAACGGAAAATAGATACTTAGCCGCTCTTTGACCCAAAAGGGGTTTGGGTGGTACCATGGAAGCGATTTATAGGCATTTTATCTATGCGTACTGAACGGATCGCAGAAATCGAAGAGGAAGGAAAAAAAGCGTTCGGGGAAGCCTCTTCCGAGGAAGCGCTTCGAGAAATCGAGGTGCGGTTTTTGGGCCGTAAGAGCGAATTGACCGGTATCCTGAAGGGGCTCAAGGACCTTTCTTCCGAGGAAAAACGCGAAATAGGTCCTCGAGTCCAAGGGGTGCGGACGGCTCTTACCGAGGCATTCGAGTTTGCCAAAGAGCGCATCGAGCGGGATGGGCGCGACTGGGAATCGGAACGGATCGATGTGACGGCACCGGGAATCGCGGAGTCGCTCGGTCACTCGCATCCGATCACGACGATCATCAATGAGATCGAGGATATCTTTACCGGGCTCGGTTTCGGGATTCCCGACGGGCCGGAGCTTGAAAGTGATTTCTATAATTTCGAGGCGCTCAACTTTCCGGCGGATCATCCGGCGCGCGATATGCAAGATACGTTCTGGATCGAGAGCGAGGACCTTGATACGCGATACCTGCTGCGGACGCATACGTCGCCGGTACAGATCCGGTATATGGAAACGCATACGCCGCCGTTTCGGATCATCGTTCCCGGGCGCACGTTTCGCAACGAGTCGACCGACGCGACGCATGAACACACGTTTCATCAATTCGAGAGCCTGGTCGTCGGTGAACGTGGCGACGTGACCGTTGGACACCTGAAATATGTCGCGGAGACCTTTTTTTCGGCGTTTTTCGGTCGTGCGGTCTCGGTGCGGCTCCGGCCAAGCTTTTTCCCGTTCGTCGAGCCGGGGTTCGAGTTCGACATCTCGTGCGTGTTCTGCGGAGGGGACGGTTGTCCGTCCTGCAAAGGGGTCGGCTGGCTTGAGATCGGCGGGGCGGGCATGGTACAGCAGAAGGTGTTCGAGGCGGCGGGATATCCGCGCGGAAAATATCAGGGCTTCGCGTGGGGGTTCGGCTTGGAACGGCTCGCGATGATGAAATACCGCATTCCGGATACGCGGTTGTTCATGAGTGGGGACTTGAGATTTATACGACAGTTCTGACCGCATGCTCAGAAGCATGATCCAAAAGCTTAATCCGAAATCCGAAAAAGCCGATGAAGCTGTTGAAGCTCACGAAGCTTGACGAAGCTATTACTATGAAATTTTCCTATAACTGGCTGAAGGAACTGTCCGGCACCGGGAAGACTCCCGCGGAACTTGCAGAGCTCATCATGTTTCATGCGTTCGAGGTGGAATCCGTCGATCCCTATCCGCACGGACTCGGGCAGGTCATAATCGGCCGAGTCGAATCCGTCTCGTCACATCCGGATGCCGACCGGTTGCGCGTGACAACCGTCGTGACGGAAGAGGGTGGGGAAGCCCGGACCATCGTGTGTGGGGCTCCGAACGTGGCCGCGGGACAAAGGGTCGCCGTGGCGCTTCCGGGAGCGAAATTGCCAAATGGTATCGAGATCAAAGAATCAAAAATCCGCGGAGTCGCCTCGGCCGGAATGATTTGCGCGGAAGATGAACTTGGTCTCGGGTCCGATCATGAGGGTATCCTCGTCTTGCCGGATGACGCGCCGATCGGGGTGGCGTTTTCGGAATATGCCGGGCTCGAGGATTCGATTCTCGACATCAATATTCTCCCGAACCGCGGGTGCGATGCGGTTTCGTATCGCGGGATGGCGCGCGAGATCGCGGCGCTCGAAGGTCGGCAAGCCTCGTTCGATACGGAGCTGACCACGTCCCCATCATTTTCCGAATCACCTGTTCCCGTTACGATCGAGTCCGACCGATGCCGGCGGTATCTTGGCGTTTTGCTTGAGGAGGTATCCACGGGCCAGTCGCCGCTTTGGATGCGCTCCGCGTTGCTTCGGTCGGGATTTCGGCCGATTTCCATGGCGGTCGATATCACCAATTATTCACTGCTCCTGTTTGGGCAGCCGATGCACGCGTTCGATGCCGATACGGTCGAGGGTGGGATCGTCGTGCGACAGGCGGAGGAAGGTGAGACACTCGAGCTGCTTGACGGCAAGACGATAGCGCTTTCGATCGAAGACCTGGTCATCGCGGATACGAAACGGCCACTCGCGCTTGCGGGTGTGATGGGCGGGAGCCGGACCGGCATCTCCACGGATACGAAACGCGTATTCCTCGAGGTCGCGACCTTCGATCCGTCGTCGATCCGCAAGACGGTTGCTCGGCACCATGTGCCGACCGACGCCTCGTACCGATATGAGCGCAATGTGGACACCGGTCGTGTGCCAATCGCCGCCACGGAAGCCCTTCGTCTTTTTACGGATGAAGCCGGCGCTCAGGGAATCGGTATGACCGACGTGACGACCAGACTCGACGAACCGGTATCCGTGCCGTTCTCCTCATCGGTTTTCGAGGACATGTTCGGGACGAAGACCGTGTACGCCGAGGCGAAGGAGAGACTTGAGTATCTTGGTATCGCCGTGACGGAGTCCGGAGACGAATGGACGGCGCTTGTGCCGACCTATCGTCCGGATCTTCGTGACGGGTGGGATTTCGCGGAAGAGGTCGGTCGCATGATCGGGTATGACCGGTTTCCAGCGACGGTTCCGATGGTGCCGCTCTCCGCGCCGGAACGCAATGAGGCAAGGATTTTTTCTCGCGAGCTTCGGACCTTTTTGACCGCATCCGGATGGGATGAGATCAGGACCTATTCCTTCTATTCCGAATCCGACGGACGGCGGCTTGGCGCGGAAACGAACGGCCGGCATCTGCGACTCGCGAATCCCATGAATCCCGACCAGGCAGTGCTTCGTGCGAGTCTGCTTCCGTCGGCTCTCCATAAGGCGGGGGAGAATCTTCGGTACTTCGACTCGTTCCGGTTTTTTGAGATCGGGGACCGATACCTGAAGGGTGCGGACGGAAAACCGGTCGAAGAGCGCATGCTTTCGCTCGTACTTGTCCCGGAGAAAGGAGAGAACGCCCTTGCGACGCTCAAGGGACTCGTTTCGAAAATGGTGGCGTTCGCGGGACTCGGTGAGGTCGACTGGCAGCCGATCACATTCGAGGTGGCGGTCGACCGCTCTCCGATGTTTCACCCGACCCGTATAGCCCGCCTTTCCATAGGTGGAACGGTACTTGGCGAGGCGGGAGAAATTTCCCCAGCATCGGCCGAGGCGTATGGTCTGCGTGGTTCGGTCGTTTCGGCACAGATTGATTTCGAGGTACTGCGATCGGCATTCGAAGCCGTGCGTACGTTCCGACCGCTCCCGAAGTTTCCGTTCGCGAGGCGTGATCTTTCGATTACGGTTTCGAAAAATGCTCAGGTCGGCGATCTGACACGGGTCGTTCGAGAATCTTCGTCGCTCCTTCGTGACGCCGAAGTGTTCGACATCTATGAAAAGGGGGAAGAGAAGAATATCGCGTTCCATCTCTCGTTCGGTCACGGCGATCGGACGGTTACGGGCGAGGAAGTCGATGGTGCCGTTTCCACGATCATCGAGAAAATAGCTGGCCGGTTTGGCACGGGCCTTTCTTCCTGATTTCCGCTGAGATAAAGGTATATTTGACTTCTTATCCTGTTCGTGATATAAAATAGGAAGGAAATGGAGGGTGTTTTTTCGTGTTCCTTCTTTCCCGAAACAGGTCGGATCATCGCCTCGGCACCGCTTGCGGCAGCCGGGGAGGAAAGTCCGGACACATAATCCCGGCGCAAGCCGGGGGACCAGGTAGCGGGTAATGCCCGTCCGCCGCGAGGCGCGAGGTGCGAGCAGAGACGCCCAATCCCGAAAGGGCAGGGCACCCAATTTCCTTCGGGAGGCGGGGTGAGTCCGCGCGGTAACGCGCGGGGTGAAACGGCTAAACCCTTATCCATGTGCAAGGCCGTGTCCCGGAGCGATCCGGGAAGTGCCGCTCGAGGTCGCCGGCAACGGCGGTCCCAGATAAATGATGATCAGCCCCGCTCTCGAAAGAGGCGGGTGAACAGAATCCGGCTTATGAGCCTGTTTCGGGAGCGAAAGGACATGTATTCGTGGACCCATTGAGATATGAAGCGATCCGAGACCCTCTTCAGCGTGGTGCAGGTGCCGGTGGACTACCTTATGATCGTCCTCGCGGCGATTTCGGTGTTCCACCTGCGCGACCTGCTGCCACAGATTTCCGATATCATCAATCCGAAGGTCTACTCGATGACCTTCAAGCCGTTCTTCGAGCTTGCGCTCATGGTGACGCCGATGTTCCTCGTCGTGTATGCGATCGAGGGGCTCTATGCGATCCGCTCCGCCCGATCCTTCTGGCAGGAGACGCTCATGGTGTTCCGCGCGACGTCGCTCGGTATCGTGGTCATCATTATCGCGGTCTTCCTTGAGCGTGATTGGTTCTCGTCGCGGTTCATCATCCTTGCCGGATGGTTCGTCGCGGCGGCGTATGTCTCGGTCGCCCGTCTGTTGCTGCGGAAGGTTCAACGGTACTATCTCGTGACGAAGGGGGTGGGAGTATACCGGGTATTGCTTATCGGTGGGAACGGGCGCGTCCGACGGTTCGCGAAGATGTTCACGAAGCACCCCGAGCTCGGCTATCGCGCGGTGGATATCATGGAATCGGCGAGCCTGCACCGTATCGACGACATCCGGCAGGAGAAGGGTATCGACGAGATCATCGTCTGCGACCAAAGTATCACCGACGACGAGCAGGAAAAGATCCTCGATTACTGCCAGATCCACAATATCTCGTTCAAGTATTTCCCGACGACCCTGCAGACGTCTCGGTTCGTCCTGCGGATCATGAACGGCGAACCGCTCATCGAATTCCTGCACACGCCGCTCGACGGGTGGGGCCGGGTCATCAAGCGCGTGTTCGATGTCGTCTTTTCCTTGTTTTTTATCGTCATCCTTTCGCCGGTGATGGCGATCGTCGCGGCACTGATCAAGCTTGAGGACGGTTCCGGTCCGGTCGTCTACCGGAACGAGCGTATCGGCGAGGACGGAAAAAAATTCTTCGTCTACAAGTTCCGCTATATGAAGTGGCGCTACTGCGTCACGCATGATAACCCGGACTTCGACGAGGCACTCGCGTTCGAGAAGGAGCTCATCGCCGAGAGGAGCGTCCGCAAGGGTCCCTTGTACAAGATCAGGGATGACCCGCGCAAGACGAAGGTCGGTGCCTTCATCGAGAAGTATTCCCTCGACGAGCTTCCGCAGTTCTTCAATGTCTTTCGTGGCGAGATGAGCCTTGTCGGACCGCGGCCACACCAGAAGCGCGAGGTGGAGAAATACCGCGAGTATCATCGACGACTGCTCACTATCAAGCCCGGCATTACGGGTATGGCGCAAGTGTCGGGACGATCCGACCTGGCGTTCGAGGACGAGTATCGTCTCGACGTCTTCTATATCGAGAACTGGTCGCTCTGGCTCGACATCGGCATCTGTTTCAAGACCGCCGGTGCGCTTATAGCGAGGCGGAGGAACTGACTTTTTCACAGTATTCTCTTTTTCGGTGAAGACGACGGTTTTCCATCCTGGTGACGATACGGATAATGCGCGTTCTGACAAAATCCAATGCGGGAAAGATTCCTCCTCCATGTCTGCTGTGCGCCGTGCGGGATCGCGGTGATCGACGAGCTCCGGAAGTCGTATGACCTCTGGGTGCTGTTTTACAATCCGAATATCTTTCCGGAAGAGGAATACCGAAAGCGGAAGCGGGAAGTAATCCGGGTTATCGAGGGGTGGGGCGTACCGATGATCGACGAGGACTATGATACCGCGTCGTGGGATGTGGCGGTCGAGGGGTTCGAGACCGAGGTCAAGGGCGGGAAGCGCTGTCTGGCCTGTTTCCGGCTCCGGCTGTTTCATGTCGCCGAAGTCGCGTCCGAGTTGGACTTTCACGTATTCGGGACGACCTTGACGAGTGGACGGAACAAATCATCGCTCATCATCGATCCTATCGGGGAAGAGGCGGCTACTCGATACGGGGTGCGATACTATGCCGAGGATTGGAAGAAGGGTGGTCGGCAGGAAATCGCGCGGAAGATGGTTGCCGAACGGGGTATCTATCGCCAGGACTATTGCGGGTGCCGATTTTCTCTCCGAGACCGAAAAATGTCATGAGACAGAACCGCTGAAACGGCACACGAACATATTACCATATTATATAATATGGTAATATGTTCGATAGATGTCTTCGGGTTGAAGGGATATCGGTCGGTGATATGTGACAATAGATCAATAAACAATGCGGTATGAAACTCATCATCAGGTGGTTTTCGGTGGCGGTCGGGTTTCTCGTGGCATCGCGGTTCGTACCGGGCGTACACGTGGACGGGTTCGCGACGGCGATATTGCTTGCGGCGGTATGGGGCATTCTTGGCATATTAGTGCGGCCGATCCTAGTCATCCTCACGCTCCCGAGGACGATTCTTTCGTTCGGGCTGTTCATCTTCATCATCAATGCGGCACTCTTCGCGTGGCTCGGGAACGTGATCGTCGGGTTCACAGTCTCCTCCTTCACCGCGGCGCTCCTCGGTTCGCTCGTCATGTCGGCAACGGGTGCCATCGTCCACGGGATCCTCGAAAAGTTCGGGAAAAGGGAACAGGAATAGAACCGATAAAAAGCAGGAACTGGTTCCCGATGAGGTGGCTGAGAATCCCTCTCTAGCGCTAAGATAAGCACAGAATCGATGTTTTATTTTTTGTAAAAAATGCCACGCTCAGAGTCACAAATCCCCCTTGCCCTCTCTTTTTTGGAGAGGGCAATCCCCCTTTCCGAAAGGGGGAGACTCACTTATTTTCGCTGGTACTCTGATCGATATCTCCCTTTCGAAAAAGGAGTACCGAGTCTTCGAGGGGAGGGATTTGTGTTTGATCGGTCGAAGTCATCATATCGTTTTTAAGAACGTGTCGAGTAAAATATCTTTAAGAAACCATCTAACCTCATCGGGAACCAGTGCCTCTTTATAAGCATCCTTCATGTTCCAACCCCTCCTGTCCTCCCCTTAGGATAAGGGGAGAGAACGTTCTTTTTTCGCTTGTACTCTGATCGATATCTCCCTTTCGAAAAGGGAGTACCGAGTCTTCGAGGGGAGGGATTTGTGTTTGATCGGTCGAAGTCAGCATATCGTTTTTAAGAATATGTCGAGTAAGATATCTTTAAGAAATCACCTCATCGGGAACCAGTGCTAAAAAGCAAACCCTCGGACATTATTCTTGTCCGAGGGTTTTCTGATTTTGTGAAGCCAGGTCGTAGGCGTGTTTTGACGCTCTCGATAGTTCCTTGAGTGAAGGAAGTATGGCATTCTCGTGAGGCGCTTCCGTACCGGATTTCAGTATGTCTTTCAAACGGTTGGCGCTCTCGATGACTTTTGCTCCGGCAAGCTGTCTCTTATCGATCTCCGACAGGACGCTTCCTTCCAGTGATTCTCCTATCATTTCTTTGATCCCGGTCCAATAAGCGGATTGACGTTCAAGGTCGTTCAAATGATAGTCGTACCAATCGATGAGGTGCATCGTGACGAACGAGAGGGTCGGTATCCTTCTCGCCCGCTCGTACTCCCACATCTCGTACGCTCTCTGGTCATCGAAGGCCAGTTCTTTCGAGAGCAATGAATACCATGCCGCCGTGGCTTCGAGTAGGGATCCTGCCGTTGCCACGACCGTTATGATTCCCGACTCCATTTCCCGTGCCAACAGCACCCTGTGCCAGTCGATGATCCTGTTTCCCAGGTGTACTATCGCGCGGAAAGGCGGGTGATATCGGAGTGACTCCGGTATGATTCGAAGAATCGTTTTCAGTCGACGATAGAGCGACAGGAGGTCGTTTGACGTGAAGGCTCCCGGAACATTTTCGAGAACCTTTTTCGTTTCCGATATGGTTCTTCCGATATTGAAAAGATACAGCATGATTCCGGAGACGAATATGCCGGATATGAACGCGAGGAAGATGGTCATTCTGAGCTCCTTTTCATATGTTTTAAAAGATTCTATTCAATAAATCGCATGATATTTCAGAATTGTCAAACGACACCGGTGCTTATCAGCCGACGTTTGCCGCCGGAATATCCGCTTTTCTGGCATATCTGGTATACTGTGTAATAAGCTTCGAAAAGGTCACAGTGATGAAAATAGCCCTGGTTCATGATTATCTGGTGCAGTACGGGGGAGCGGAGGGTGTCTTGCAGGCGTTTCGCGAGGTGTACCCGGATGCGCCGATCTATACACTCATCCATGACCGCGAATCGGTGCATGGCTTGTTCGACGATGCGCGCGTTCATACATCGTTCCTTCAGCGGTTGCCGGGAGCGAGGCGGGCGCATCGTATTTTCCCGCTCCTTATGCCCGGAGCCATCGAACAGTTCGATTTCTCCGGGTACGACATTGTCTTGTCGGACTCCGCGAGTTTCGCCAAGGGCGTGCTCACGCGTCCGGAGACGCTTCATATCTCGTACATCCATACGCCGATGCGATACGCGTGGGACGATTGTCAGAAGTATACCGAGGACTTCGGGTTTCCACTGCTTGTTCGGCATCTGGTGCCGTTTTTTATGAATCCGCTCCGGCTGTGGGACAAGGCGAGTGCCGACCGACCGGATCTCGTCTTGGCGAACTCCGGTTTTGTCGCCCGGCGCATTCGGAAATACTATGGACGTGAGGCGCATGTCATCCCGCCACCGGTGGATACGGGACGGTTTCATATTGCGAAGGAGCGAGGCAATTATTTTCTCATGGTGGGTCGCCTCATCGCGTACAAGCGGTTCGACATCGCGGTCTCGGCGTTTACCCGGCTCGGTATCCCACTCAAGATCGCCGGCCGGGGGCCGGAACTGAAACGCCTGAAAAAGATGGCCGGACCGAATATCGAATTCCTGGGTCGGGTGCCGGACGACGAATTGTCCCGGTTATATGCCGAATGTCGCGGTTTCATTTTCCCGCAAGAAGAGGACTTTGGCATCGTGGCGATGGAGGCGCTTGCGTCCGGACGGCCGGTCATCGCGTACCGTGGTGGTGATGTCGAGGAACGTATAGAAGAGGGCGTTTCAGGCATTTTTTTCGACGAACAGACGCCCGAGGCCATCATGGAAGCGGTAGCACGCTTCGAAACGGCGGTCTTTGACCCGGAACGCATCCGTGAAAAGGCGCTCCCGTTTGACAAGGAGGTATTTAAGCGCAGAATAAGGGAGTATGTGGAGACCGCCTTGGCGGAGAAAACAACTCACAACCGATAACTGATAACAAGACCGCTTTTGCAACACCGTAGCGAAAGCAAAGGCGGGTCGCACTGCTCACCTCTTACTTCATCACCCGTATGGAACTTCGTGATTTTTGTCGGATATTCGCAGATCGACGGAAACTTTTTCTCGAAATCCTCGCCGGGTTTGTTTTGGTGTCTCTTTTGATACTGCGTTTTCAGCCGACGCGGTTCGAGACGAGTCTTACCGTGAACGTCTCGCGTTCTGGGGCGCAGACGACATCGGACTATGCCTACGACCAGTTTTATCGCCTGCAGGCGGACGAGCGGTTCGCCGATACGGTGGTCCGGTGGCTTGCGACACCGTCGGTCCGGTCCGATATCCGTGATGCCGCGTCGGTTTCCGCAGATGTCACGGGATCGATCGACGCGAAGCGGCTCTCGTCGCAGATGATCGCCGTGACATACGTCTCGCGTTCGACGGACGGTTTTGGCGATATGGCACACGCGGTTCCCGATGTCCTTAATCGGGAGACGGCGAAGCTCAACGCGCTTTCGAAGGATCCTGATTGGTTCGTCGTTCTGGCGGATGCGCCACAGGTCCGCGATGCGCGGTTATCGGCACTTTTTCTTTTGCCGTTCGGCATCGCGCTCGGGGCGTTTTGTGCGTTCTTCGGCGTGCTGATCGCGTGGTATTTCCGAGGGTCGAATATCCGTCGAGGCTCCGGCGTGACCAAGGTGGGGCAGAAATAAGTATCTATCTCAAATCTCATGTCGAGCTGTAAATCCGAAAATTTCGTTTGAGCGCCAACCAGAGGTTGGTCACCCTCTGGGTGAAAAACCATGAAAAAGGAGAGAAGGCTACTGTCGTAACCTGACGAGTTTTGAATGGTTTGTAGCCGAAATTTTCGGATTTCAGCCGGCAAGCGGATTTTTTGCCTTATATAGGCGTTGAGATTTGAGATAGATACTAAGGAATAATCGATAAGACGACGGTTCCGGAGGGGTGCCGTGAGCGACGTATGAGAATCGGAATCGATTTGCGGTGTCTGGCAAGCGGCCGGCGAAGCGGGGTGGAGGAATATGCGATCGGGTTGCTCTCGGTGCTGTTTCGTGTCGACCAGGCGAACGAATACGTGCTGTTTTTGAACGAGTGGCGCGACGAGAAGATAGACCTGTCCTTTGCCGAAGGATATCCGAATGTTTCCGTTCGGCGGTTCCTGATCCCGAACAAACTACTCAACCTTTCACTCTGGTACTTCCGCTATCCAAAGCTCGACCGTCTGCTTGGTGGGACGGATATTTTTTTCATGCCGAACATCAACTTCTGCGCGGTGTCCGGGCGCACGAAGTTGTTCGTGACCGCGCATGATTTGTCTTTCGAGGTCTGCCCCGAGACATTTTCCCGGAAGCAACGGCTGTGGCACTTCTTTGTCGACCCGAAGGGGTTGTTCCAACGCGCGCATCGGATTTTCGCGGTATCGAACTCGACCCGGGACGATCTCATGCACCGGTACGGCATCGTGGAACATCGGATCGAGGTGGTGCGAAGCGGTGTCGATCCGCGATTTCGCGAATATGATCGGAACGACCCGAATATGCTCGCGGTGAAGGAAAAATACGGCCTGCCATATTCGTTCATTTTGTATCTTGGCGCGTTTGAGCCGAGGAAGAATATCGTGGCCATCGTCCGCGCCTACAATGCGCTCCGCAAGGCGCGCCACCCGGAGCTTTCGAAGACGGCGCTTGTGTTGGCCGGTGTGTCCGGCTGGAAGGAGCGGGAACTCCTGCGGGCGGTGGACCATTCGCCGTTTCGAGGTAATATCATCCTGCCGGGTTTTGTCGAGGACGATGACAAGCCGGCGTTCTATAACCTGGCAAGCGCGTTCGTCTACCCGTCGGTCTACGAGGGGTTCGGATTCCCGGCGCTCGAGGCGCTCTCGTGTGGGACACCGGTCATCGCATCGAACTCATCCTCGCTTCCCGAAGTGGTCGGCGATGCCGGCATCCTGATCGACCCGCATCGACCGGACGAGCTCTTTCGTGCGCTCGAATCGGTACTCCTCGATCGGAAACTTCGGCAGACGCTTCGTGCGCGCGGTATCGCCCGGGCAAAAACGTTCACATGGGACGTCGCGGCGAAGCGGGTGTCCGAAGTGTTCGCTTCCGTTTCGTTGAACCATCATGATGTGATAGAATAAGTATGGTAAGAGGGAATTTTCCTCTTCCGTATCCGATAAATACCGTCCTATGTTTGAAAAGAACGTCGGGGGATTCGACCGGATTGTCCGGATCCTGCTCGGGGTCATGATTTTGTCAGTCGCCATCTACTACGAATCGCTGTGGGGGATCCTTGGTCTCGTCATGCTTGCGTCTGGGACCATCCGTTTCTGCCCGGTCTATTTCCCGTTCAACTTCTCGACCCACCGGGAGAAGAAATGAGAGAGCATAATGAACGGTATAACTCGGTATCCGTTTGTTGTTTTTTGGAAAATCTGCTATCGTGGGGATATGGACGGCGGGGTCGTCACATTTTTCCGAACCGAAATGAACAGGGAATCCTCGTTTTTCCCCGGTATGCGAGAGGGGCTTCCGGAAAAACACGAAACGGAAAAACTCGGGATACGAATGACAAGGGGCTTCGGTCGGAAGTCTCCTGGTGACGTTTTGTTTTCCGAGACGCGGTCGTTTTTGGGAAGGATACGGTCGGAAAGCCGGAGGGTATCCGATATCTTGGCGCTTGATGCTTCCGAGAGCGTAGATATTTCCCCTCTTGAGGGGGAGAACATGACCGATTATGATTTTGCCATTCCGAAAGGGATGGTTTTTTTGTAAGTACCCGGGTTTGCCGATCCGATATACCGACGCACCGTAACCAGACTCAGGAACGAATACTAACGTAACCGTATGGATAAGAAATCAAAAGCGCTTTTTTTGGTCCTCTTCCTTTCTATCGCCGCCGCGATGGCGTTCACCTATTACCGGATCGTGGTGCGACGGGATTATATCGTCGAGGCGCAGACCGATTGTGATCCGGCGACCGAGAAGTGTTTTGTCCATCATTGTGATCCGGCCAGTGAGGAATGTGCCGGCGACGCGGTCGCGGATACGTCGTACTACAAGATCTCGAGGCGGAAAGCGTTTATGATTCCGCCATGCGAATCCGGTGATGAGAGCTGCCAGCCGTTCGTTTGTGACGAGAACGAGGCGGACTGCGAAGTATCCTTCTGCGATGCGCAGGCGACAAAAAACGGGGACGAGTGCAATAATCCGCAACAGTACGTCCTTGATCATCCTCCGGTACCGGAAGAGGAAAACGTAGCGTGTGATCCGTCCACTGATCCGACATGCGAGGCCACTCCGGCGGCCGAGACGACGGACAAGAGCGACGCATCGCCGGAGGGAGCGGTACCCGTGGCGCCTCAGGAGTGATTTTCCTTTACCCAAGGGGTTTCAGAGACGATTTTCCATATTGTAAAGAACTCTTGACAAAAGAACATTTTAGGTGTATTGTTGAGGGTTGGTAAATTTTAAAAATCAAATAAAGGGGGGTGCCCGATGCTGGTGCAAAATTGGATGCTGGTTGCATTCATCGCGCCCGCATTGTGGGCGTTGGTGATTTTAGCGGATCGTATCTTTGGCAAAATATTTTTTGCCGATGAAGCGGAAGCTGCTGGAGTGATAGGGATGCTTGGGATTATGCCTATAGTTTCCATTTTTTACTTCGGTGTGCCACAAATCGGTTTGGAAACGTTTGGACTGGCGATATCTGGAGGCATATTGTTTACGATTTGTACATTTTATTGTTTCCGGTCCCTTTTTGTTTCCGGTGATGCGACGTTGGTAGCAGTTCTGCTGAACGTTTCTGGTTTGACGGTCCCGTTGTTCGCCACAGTACTTTTGAAGGAGGCCTTGGCTCCTATCCAGTATGTCGCGATACTCATCATTGTAGTTGTTTCGATACGGTTAGGCCTCAGGAATAGCGTCTTAGAAAATAACCTGAAGCATATCATCGTACCGATGGCAATCGCGGTAGTTACGGTATCGTTGAGCATGGTGTTGGAGGGGGAAGTCTATCGTTTAGTAGGCTTTAGGAACGGGTTCGTCTGCTTTTCTTTCGGTGTTTTTTTAGGAGGCGTCTTTTTTAGTACAAGAGCGTTTCTTTGGAAGGGAAAGGCATTCAGACTGTCTCCGTCTGATTGGTTGAGGCTACTGTTGATTGAAGGTACAAACCTGTTCGCGGCAGTCGCTTCGCAGTATGCAATCAGTATCGGTCCGAGCGTCTCGTTCGTCGCGACAATCGAAACAACCCAGCCAGCCTTTGTTCTTTTGTTTAGTCTGATTGCTCTCGGATGTTGCAAGTTATTTGGCGGATCGCAGGATAACGTGTCGATGTTCAGGGGACAGTTGGCCGGATTCAGGGGCAAATTCTTCACTATCGTCCTGATGGTGATAGGGGTTTATATCCTGGGGCTGAAGTGACGCCTTCGTTATGTTCTTTGGAAAAGGGCTCTAGATTCTTCGTAATCTGGGCCCTTTCATATTTTCATAGTCATGTATTGTCTGCTATAATTCAAGAGTCATCCTATGGATTCGGTGAATAAATCTAGGAAGTGTATGGAAATGATGAATTTTGGTGAGCATCTGATGCTTGATTGCTATGGCTGTGATGCTGAGAGACTGAATGATGAGAGTCTCGTTTTTCGGTCATTGATCGAGTTGCCCGAAAGGCTCGGAATGAGCCGGTTGAGTGAGCCGTATGTTTTTAGGGCCGAGGATAACGCCATCAATGATCCGGGAGGATGGAGTGGAGTCGTCGTGATCACGGAGAGCCATATCAGCGTGCATACCTTTCCGAAAAGAAAATTTGTCAGCATTGACGTTTATACGTGTAAGAACGGGATGGACTGCGAATCCATAAAGGGGTATTTCACGGAAATTTTCGGGATAGGGGAGATAGAGGAACACTTCGTGAAAAGAGGTACCAGATATCCGACTCATAATATCTGTTAATTTTTTGGAACATACGGTTATGAAAAGGGAAGAACTGTTGAAAGAGGTCGTCGAGCATATCGATATCAAGAAGATAGACCCCACGGAAATCGTCGACGCGATGCGGAAAATGTCGTTCACATCGCGCGATTTGGCGCGCGCGGCCGATTTGTATGATGCGATGTTGAAGGATGAAGATTGTACGGTCGTTCTGGCGTTGGCCGGTAGTACGAGCGCTGCCGGATGCATGCAGATATACGTGGACATGGTCAAGAACAACATGGTGGACGCCATTGTTGCGACCGGGGCCAGTATCGTCGATATGGACTTCTTCGAGGCATTGGGAGCCAAGCACTATCAAGGTGGTCAATCCGTTGATGACAACATTCTTCGGAGTCTCTATATCGATCGGATTTACGATACCTATATCGATGAGAAGGAATTGCAGAAGTGCGATAACGCGATACAGGAAATCGCCGACGGTCTTGAGAGAAAACCGTATTCATCTCGGGAATTCATCTGGGAGATGGGTAAATATCTGGTAAAGAATTCGGTAAAGAAGGACTCGCTTGTCCAGGCCGCGTACGAGAACAATGTTCCGATTTTCTGTCCGGCTTTTTCCGACAGCAGTGCCGGTTTCGGACTGGTAATGCATCAGGTCAAGAATCCTGATAACCACGTTTCTATAGATTCCGTAAAGGATTTCAGGGAATTGACCGAAATAAAAATGCAGGCCGGAGATACCGGGATTTTCATTGTCGGCGGTGGAACCCCGAAAAACTTTCTTCAGGATACGGTCGTCTGTGCCGAAATGCTCGGTAAGGAGGTGCCTCTGCATAAGTACGCGGTTCAGATCACGGTGGCCGATGTCAGGGATGGCGCCTGTTCCAGTTCAACATTGAAGGAAGCTGCTTCTTGGGGGAAAGTGAACACGGCCTATGAACAGATGGTGTATGCCGAGGCGACGTCGGTATTGCCTCTTATAGTGGGATATGTGTATCACAAGGGTGCCTGGAAGAATAGAGAAAAAAGAGAGATTGCAAAGTTTTTTGAAAAAGATTAAATCCTACCTTTATGGATAAAGCGAATTTAAAAGAACCGAAGAGAACTTTTTCATGGGTATCGGATAAGGCGGTTGTAAGGGAGACGAACAACTATGGGAATGGAGTTTTTGCCAAAGAAGATATAAAGAAAGGGACTATCGTTGCGGTATCGGGTGGATATGTAATGACATGGGAAGAATGTAAAAAACTACCGCAGCATCTTGAATATCTCTCATATCAGGTCGAGGAACATTTGTTTATCGGTGTCAAAAGGGATGAAGAGGCTGAGGATAATCAGATGTTTAATCATAGTTGCGATCCGAATCTTGGACAAAGAGGCCAGCTTTCTCTTGTCACGATGCGCGATATAGCAATCGGAGAAGAATTGACGTTTGATTACGCGATGGTTCTCTGTAAGAATGATGGATTTGATCGGTTCGAAATGAATTGTACGTGTGGTACAAAGAATTGTCGAAGTGTGATTACCGATGAGGATTGGAAACTGCCTGAGTTGCAGAAAAGATACAAGGGTTATTTCCAGCTTTTTTTGGAAGAAAAAATCAAGAAACAAAATGATGCGAAAAAACCATGGCTTACATGTTTAAAGAAACTGTTTCATAGATGAGCGTGTAAGTCATAAAAATAAATCATATGGAATCGATTTTTTGTCCATGGGATGCTCCTAGTTATTTTATATTCTCTGCCAATATTCCGCAGATTCTCTATTATGCGCTTATTCCAGGAATGGCGATCGGATTATTCTTCGGTATTTTCGTGTTTATTAGGGATGAAAGGTCTCTTTCTTCGAAAATATTGCTTTTTATGGCGGCTTCTTATTTCGTGTGGGGGGTATTCAGTCTGGTACTTTTCGCTACGAATGATGGTGCGACAGTGATGCTCTGGTGGTCCTTCACTATAGGGGTCGAGGTTTTGATTTATGTGGCAAGCCTTTATTTGACTTACGTATTCTTTAATCAGAACGACATAACCTTCAGGAAAAAGTTGGCAATCATTTTTCCGCTTATCCCTTTAGTCATTTTATTGCCTACAAAATATAATCTGACTGGCGTTAATATGGCAGATTGTACTGCAATCGAGGGTCCGGTTGCATTGTATTTTTCGTATGCATTAGAGATATTTTATTCAGTTTGGATAATCATAATATCTATTAGGAATTACAGGATAGCTCAAGAGAAAGCTATAAAAAGTAAGACGATGTTGTTTACAGTCGGAATAGTTCTGTTTCTACTGACTTTCGCGTCAGGTAATATCATTGGAAGCTTTACATCGGACTGGGTCGTTTCCCAGTATGGGTATTTCGGAATGCCTTTGTTTATAGGATTTCTCGTTTATCTCATTGTGAAATATAGAGCCTTCAATATAAAACTGCTTGGTGCGCAGGCCTTGGTTGTGGCACTTGTCATTCTTATCGGTTCGCAGTTTTTCTTCATCCAGAACAATACCAATAAGATACTGACGGGGATCACGCTGATACTTTCCGTTATTTTCGGATGGATACTGATCGCGTCCGTGAAGAAGGAGGTCAAACGGAAGGAGGAGCTTCAGCGGATTTCCGACTCGCTGGCGGTGGCGAACCAGCGGTTGAAGGAGCTCGACAATACGAAGACGGAGTTCATCTCCATCGCGTCGCACCAATTGCGGACCCCGCTGACGGCCATCAAAGGATACCTGTCGCTCCTGCTCGAGGGATCGTACGGGGCGATCCCGGTCGAGATTACCGATGTGCTTGAGAAGCTGAACGTCGTGAACCGGAACCTGATCCAGCTCGTGGAGGACCTTTTGAACGTGTCGCGGATCGACGCGGGCCGCATACAATACTCGTACGAGCCGACGCGGGTGGAGACGCTGGTCGCCGACAAGGCGGACATGTTCATGCCACTCGCGCACGAGAAGGGGATCGCACTCTCGCTCCGTTTGCCCTCGAAGACTCTGCCGGAATTCATGCTCGACGCGGCGAAGATTCGCGAGGCCGTCTCGAACCTGATCGACAACGCACTCAAGTATACCGAGAAAGGGTCGGTGGTCGTCTCCGTCGAGTCCGTCGGAAACAACGACGCCGTCCGTATCATCGTGGCGGACACCGGGATCGGATTCAGCGAGGAGGACGGCAGGACGCTCTTCGGGAAGTTCGTCCGGACGAAGGAAACGTCCAAAGTCTATGTCACCGGGACCGGTCTCGGGCTCTATGTTGGGAAAAGTTTCGTCGAGGCACACGGTGGTCGTATGTGGGCGGAGTCCGACGGTGTCGGAAAAGGTTCGCGATTCATGATCGAGTTGCCACTCGTCAATCCGAAGGCCCTCGCGGGGAGTGCGAAGCCGCGACTCATCGAGGAATAGGCGGGTATTCCGGAGGAAGAAAAGTATCCGCAAATGTGTATCGTCGTATCATTCCGATTTCGTTTTATGGGAGAAGAAGTTGTCGTCATCGAGGGAGCACTCCCAGGTCCGACGAGTATGGTGCTTGTCGGTGTCCATGGGAACGAAACGTGCGGCATATCGGCGCTGAAACATATCCTGCCCACCCTTTCTATTGATCGGGGACGCGTGTTGTTCGGATATGGAAATCTGTCTGCAATTGATCGCAACGAGCGACATACAGGATATGATCTCAACCGGATGTTTCGTGAGGATGCCGACCTCTCCTTGGAGGAACGAGGAAGTTATGAATACCGCCGATCCCGATACTTGATGACGTATCTTGATCAGTCAAGCGCCTTGCTCGACGTGCATGCGAGTTTTACGCCGGAAAGCGTGCCTTTCGTGATTTGTGAGGAAAATGCCGAATCGATAGTGCATCACCTCCCCACCGATATCGTTATTTCCGGCTTTGACCGAATCCAGCCTGGAGGAGCGGATTACTATATGAATGCACGTGGATCTATCGGTATATGTATCGAATGCGGATATATGGGGGATGAACGGTCTGTGCGAGTTGCCGAGGACGGAATCCTCGGCTTTCTTGGCGCAAGGGGGCATATCACGCATGTGGAAGAGAGACGGAAGCAAATCCGTTTGGAAGCATATTTCCTCTATCGGACCGAGTCGGACCGTTTCGTTTTGGATTATCCGTTCAAAGATTTCGAAAAAATCATAGCCGGACAACATATCGGCCGAGACGGTGATCGGGAGATTGCTTCCGAGGAGAACAGTTTTATTTTGTTCGCTCGCGAACGGAATACATCCGGCGCCGAAGGATTTATATTGTGTAGAGAGCAGTCAAACCACGATCAGATTGATGCGAAAGCATAACGATTATGAATCGAAAATTTCAGATAGGCGTCATGGGATCGGTGGCAGATCTCAAATATGGCAAGGAAGTCGAGGCGATCGCGGAAGCGGTCGGCCGGCTGGTGGCCGAATCGGGGAATATCCTCGTCTATGGGGCAGAGAAGGATTATGACTCGCTTTCGACGGCCGCGGCGCGCGGCGCGAAACATTCGGGCGGTCTAACGGTCGGCGTAACGTATGGGACCGGCAAGGATATCTGGGACAAGGAAGGGACGACCGACGTGATCATTTCGAGCGGACTTGAACGGGGCGGTGGACGGGAGTTCGTCTTGGTCAATAGTTGTGACGGGGTTATCGCGATTTCAGGCGGTTCGGGAACGATGAATGAGATGCTGGTCGCGTATCAGCTCGGTATACCGGTCGTCGTCGTGACGGGAACGGGAGGATGGGCGGACGAGATGGCCGGTCGGTATTTCGACGCGCGCGAACGCATGAAAGCGGTTCCGGCGAAATCGGCCGAAGAGGCGGTATCGACGATACTCGGACTCATCCGAAAGGATCCGATGGAGAAATAAATCACCTTTTTCCATTCCCCTCCAGTCATCCCGCTTGATTTCGGGCTTGATTTCGGGTAGACTGTCCGTAGGTACCCCACTAACCGTACCGATATGCCGAAAATACTGTTTGTTGAGGATGATCAGTTCATCGCCGAGATCTATAAGAAAAAGTTCGATACGTCCGGTTTGGACGCCCTGAACGTCGGCACCGGAAAAGCCGTGCTTCGCGCCGTGAAGGAAGATTCGTATGACCTTATCCTGCTCGATCTAGTCATTCCGGAGATGAGCGGCAAGGAAGTCCTGAAGGAACTGCGGACCAACGACGAATACGATAAGAACCTGAAGATCGTCGTGTTCAGCAACCTGAGTAGCGCAGAGGACCGTGACGAGTGCCTGAAGCTCGGGGCGAATGGATTCATCTCGAAGACCGATTTCACGCCGACCGAGGTCGTGGAGGAAATACAGCGGTTCCTGCGGCAGTTCTCAGAGCAGGAGCGGAACGGTTCCCGGGAACGGGCCGAAGCTTCGGGAGACGGCAAGGCGGGGGGTGTAAAAAAGAAGATCCTGTTTTTGGAGGACGAGGCGGTCTTCATCGAGATGTTCGGGAAGCGTCTCCGCGACGAGGGATACGACGTGACCGTCCGGAACGAGGGAGCCTCAGGGCTTGAGGCGGCGCTCGCCGGAGGGTTCGATATGCTGATTACCGATATCATGATGCCGGGCGTGGGCGGGCACGAGATCGTGTTGCGGCTCAGGCAGACGGAGCTTGGAAAACGCATCCCGATTATCTTGCTGTCGGCTTCGCTCGAGGATGAACAGCTTGCGGACATCGCGGACGGATCGGCGGTGGCACGGTCGTTCCTCAAGACGAGGATCACACCGAGCGAGCTTGCGTACGCCGTCAACGAGGTCTTCAAGGAACAGGCTTTGAAACGGGAGAATGAATAATGGGAAAAACGATATGGAGCGGATACCGATAACAGAGGCGCCGGCACACGTCGGGGAAGATATTTTGATACGTGGCTGGGTAGATGTCCGTCGCGACCACGGGAAGCTGGTTTTTCTCGATGTGCGCGATCGGAGTGGCAAGGTTCAATTGGTCGTCTTACCAGGCTCGGACGCGATCGTATCGGTGGCGGATGTCCGGAACGAGTATTCGGTCGAGATCGTCGGGCTCGTCAAGGAACGTCCGGAGCGGATGCGGAATTCGGAACTGGCGACAGGTGGCATCGAGATCGAGGCGAAAACGCTTCGGGTGCTCGGGAAACCGTCAGTCGAGTTACCGATCGACGTCTCACAACCGGAACTCGACGTGAACCTGGACACCCTGCTCAATCATCGGACGCTCTCGCTTCGAAACGTGAAGGTACGCGCCGTCTTCGCGATTTATTCCGAGTTGCTCCGTTCGTATGACGAAGTGATGCGCGCCGGTGGCTTCGTCGAGATCAAGACCCCGAAGATTCTCGGTGCCGCGACCGAGGGTGGGGCGAATTTTTTCAAAATAAGGTATTTCGATCGTGACGCGTTCCTTGCGCAGAGTCCGCAGTTCTACAAGCAGGCCGCGATGAGCGCCTTTGAGCGCGTGTTCGAGGTAGGGACGGTCTTTCGCGCCGAGCCGCATTTTACGACCCGGCACGTGAACGAATACACCGGGCTCGATGCGGAAATGGGATTCATCGACGGAGTGGAAGATATTATGGCGGAACTTGAGCGGACCATGAAGCATATCTTTCGGAATATCGGCAAGGCGTGCGCTACGGAACTGTCTTTGTACGGGGCATCGGTCCCGGACGACGTCGCGATCCCGCAGATACGGCTGTCGGAAGCGGAGGAAATCCTCCGTGCCGAATACGGGAAGGAACTGGAAAATCACGACATCGACAGTGAAGGCGAACGGATGATCTGTGAATACGTGAAGAAGACCTTCGGTTCCGATTTCGTATTCCTGACGCATTATCCGACGAACCTCCGTCCGTTTTACAGTATGCCGAACCCGGACGATTCATCGTTTACGGAAACGTTCGATCTCCTGTTCCGCGGTGTCGAGATCGCATCGGGCGGGCAGCGTATACATGAGGCGGACAGGCTTTTGGATAATATTCGGCAGTTTGGTCTCAATCCGGAAGACTTCAAAGACTATATCGACATATTCCGGTATGGGGCCCCGCCGCACGGCGGATGGGGACTCGGTTCGGAACGTATCGTCCAAAAACTGCTCGGCCTGGGGAGTATCAAGGAAGCGGTGCTGTATCCCCGCGACGTGAAGCGACTTACCCCGTAGAAGCCTACGTTTTTCGTTTTCAACCAGCCTTGGCTGGAACTTTTCATCGATATGGGATAGAATAGGGAACGACCCTGTTGGTCCCGTTTTCGACGTATCCCTATGCCTTCATTCGAATCATTCCTCGCCGATCTGAAGAAAAAATTCATCGAGAGCATTTTTGGCCGTTTTTCCCAGGATATCGGCATAGATCTCGGCACGGCGAATACGCTCGTGTTTGTCCGTGGTCGCGGTATCGTCATCAATGAACCGTCCGTCGTGGCGGTGAACAAACGGACGGGGCAGATCCTCGCCATCGGCAAGAATGCGAAGCGGATGGTCGGCAAGACCCCGGGGCACATCACGGTGACGCGGCCGTTGGTGAACGGCGTCGTTTCCGATTTCGAGGTGACCCAACAGATGCTCCGGTATTTTATCAGCAAGGTACACCAAGGGAACATGATGTTCCTGCGGCGACCGCGCGTGCTTATCGGTATCCCATCGGGCGTGACCGAGGTGGAAAAGCGCGCGGTGGTCGAGGCGGCGCAGAATGCGGGGGCCCGGCAGGCGTTTCTGATCGACGAGCCGATGGCGGCGGCAATCGGTGCACGGCTTCCGGTGACGGAAGCGGCCGGCAATATGATCGTCGATATCGGCGGCGGGACGACCGAGATCGCGGTCATCTCGCTTGGCGGTGTGGTAATCTCACGAAGTCTTCGGGTGGCGGGGGACAAGATGAACCAGGATATCGTCCGGTACTGCCGTGACGAGTTTAATCTGCTCGTCGGCGAACGGACGGCCGAGGAGGCGAAAATCGCCATCGGAAGCGCTTATCCTTTGCGGGAGAAGCTGACTTTACCGGTCCGGGGCCGTGATCTCGTCTCGGGACTGCCGAAGGAAATCATCATGACCGACGACCATGTCCGTGAGGCATTGTCCCATTCGATCCGTGTCATCACGAATACCATCAAGACCATCGTCGAGGAGACGCCACCCGAGCTTATCGCCGATATCATGGGTCGCGGTATCATCTTGGCCGGTGGTGGCAGCCTTATCCGTGGCATCGACAAGCTGTTCGCAAACCAGACGAGTATCCCGGTCCGGCTCATGGAAGACCCTCTCACGGCCGTGGCCCGCGGGACTGGCGTGGTGCTCGATGACATGGAGCACCTGCAGGATGTGCTGATCGAATCCGGGTCTTCCAGCGCGCTTCGCTGATGTGCCGATTTTCCGACTCCCTATGAATCCGAAAGGACTTCCTCATTCGAAACTCTTCCGTGCCATCATCGTACTTATGGTGTTGCTCGGGTTTGCCGCGTGGAGTCCGTCCCCGGTCGGGATATTTGCGCGCGGGACGTTCCATACCGTCTTCCTTCCCGCAGAGCAACTGTTCTCATGGGCGTCATTCGGTTTGCGGGATGCGATGGAGTTCCTGTCTTCCGTAGGGGACCTGAAATATGAGAATGAACGGTTGACCGAGGAAAATATGCGTCTTCAGGCCGAGAATGCCAGGTTTGCCTTCGTACGGGACGAGGACGAATCGCTTCGGAAATCGGTCGGCCTCGAGATTCGTAAACGGTTCGACCTGCTCGCAACCGAGGTTGTCGCTTCCGGAGGTGAAGGTGGTCGCGGTTCCGTGGTGATTAGCCGGGGTTCTATGCAGGGCGTATCCGTCGGGATGGCGGCGGTCGTGGGCGAAGGCGTCTTGGTCGGCGTTGTAGATGAAGTGTATCCGGCAAGCGCCAAGGTGGCGTTGGTTACCAATTCCGAGAGTGCCCTGGGCGGTATTACGCTTGGAAACGGATCGCAGGGAATCGTCCGTGGGGACCGGGGATTGGGTATCTCGTACGGGAACGTGCTGCAGTCCAATCCGCTCGCCCAAGGGGACCAGGTGGTGACGAGCGGGGTCGGTGGAACGGTTCCGTCCGGTCTTCTTTTGGGTACGGTAAGTTCCGTCCGCGATTCCGGGGACCGTTTGTTTCGTGAAGCGAGTATTCTTTCCCCGGTTGACTTCGGGAAACTCCGGTTTCTCTTCCTTATTCGGAATGGGTTGGCGCAATGAATATGAATCGTCTCATATGGGGTCATTTTTCTCGAAGCTGTCGGCGGTCGTATTCGTGTCCCTCTTCGGGGCTTCTATCTTGAATCTGGTTTCTCCCTCCGAAATACTGTTCCCGGCCGTTCTTTTTTCGATCGCGGTGGCACTCTCTCTATCACGCGGGTTCGTGAAGGCGTTGCCGGCTATCGTCGTGATCGGACTCGTAGCCGATGTCGCCACCCTCGGTCGTATCGGACTATTGGCCGCTTTTTCCGTCGGGCTTGCCTATGCCACGAGTTTTTTCTCTCGGAGGTTCGTAGTCGGACATGGGCTTATGACGCATATCTTTTCCGGGCTCCTCATCGGGGCCGGTGTGGCGCTTTTTCTCACGGTGTCGACTCTGTTCACTACCGCTGGTTCGTGGAATTTCAGTCGGACCTTCGCGGATGTCTCGTGGGGGAATACTTCGGTGGTCTTTGTGGTCGGTATCGTCTCATTTGCGCTTGTCTCCGCCTCGGTGCGTCGGTTCGAGGAATGGCGTTCGTATCTCGAGACGCCGGGGCTGTCCTGATTTACTAAAAAACGCATGTTCGGAAAACTGCCGAAAAGAAAAGGAAGTGAGATCGATGACGCCGTGCTCACCATTACGGAGCGTGAGGCGGCAAAGATCGAATGGCCACTCCGCCGAAAATGGGCGAGGGGGTATTTTATCGTGTCCGCCGTGATGCTCTCGGTATTGTTCGGCCGCGTCGTGTACATGGGTATTTTCCAGGGGGCAAAGTATGGCGACATGGCAAAACGGAACAGCGTCCGACAGATTCCCCAGTCTGCACCACGTGGCATCATTTACGACCGCTATGGGAAGCCGCTCGTTGACAATGTTCCAAGCATAGGTGCAGTGATCGTTCCGATGGACGCTCCCAAAGACGATGCCGGACGCGCGAATTTCCGGGATGCTATCGTCTCGGTTTTCCATATCGATCCCGGGACGGTCGATGCCGCCTTTGCGACAAAGAAAACGGACCTGCTCTTGCCGATACTGCTGAAGGAGAAACTGACGCAGGAAGAGATGATCTCCTTTTTGGCCCGACAGAAAGAATTTCCCGGTGTAAGTCTGTTCAAGTCCGCATATCGTGACTACTCGGACAGCGTCATTTTTTCTCATCTCCTTGGATACGATGGAAAGATTACCGAGTCGGAGCTCGCGGCAGGGACGGACTATCTGCCGACCGATATTATCGGAAAGCAGGGAATCGAGAAAAGTTACGAGTCCGTGCTTCGCGGTGAGCGCGGGTACGACCGGGTCGAGGTGGACGCGCTGGGGCGTCCGCAACGGGTCCTCGGGTCGGTCACGGCGACGCCGGGGAGCGACCTCTTCCTGGGTATCGACGCGGATTTGCAGAAGAAGGCGTACGATTCGCTTCAGGCGATGCTTGATTCGAAGGGGCTGTCGCGTGGCGCGGTGGTGGCGCTCGATCCGCGCGACGGTTCCGTATTGGCGCTCGTCTCGATTCCGGGTTTCGACAATAATCTTTTTTCCGAGGGCATCTCGAACGACGCGTATCAGTCGCTGATAAACGATGGGTCAAAGCCGATGTTTGATCGGGCGATTGCGGGGACGTATGCGCCGGGATCGACCTTCAAGCCGGTCATGGCAGCTGCGGCATTGTCCGAGCATGTGATCGATGAGCATACGCAAATCGAATCGAAGGGGAGTATCTCGGTTGGAAATTTTACGTTCGGTGACTGGCGGGTGAACGGGTTTACGGATGTGCGCCGGGCGATCGCGGTCTCGAGCGACGTATATTTTTATACCGTCGGCGGCGGATACGGTGGCATCGCGGGCCTTGGAATCGACCGGATGAAGGATTACGCCTCGCGCTTCGGGTATGGAGCAGCGACGGGTATCGATTTGCCGGGTGAGGCGGGTGGGCTGTTGGCCGATGCGGCCTGGAAGAAAAAAATGATGGGCGAGCCGTGGTATATCGGCGACGACTATCATACGGCGATCGGCCAGGGATTCACCGCGGCGACGCCTCTGCAGATCGTGAACTCGGTCGCCGCGATCGCGAACGGCGGGACACTCTATGTACCCCATGTCGTTTCGCAGGTTCGCGGAGCCGACGGAAAGACCGTATCGAATCCGTCACAGGTGATCCGGAGCGGGTTCGTGAGTCCGGATATCCTGAAGATCGTCCGCGAAGGCATGCGCGAGACCGTGACCGACGGGACAGCCCAGTCGCTTAAAACATTACCGCTTCCGGTGGCGGGCAAGACAGGAACGGCTCAGTTCGGTACGGGGAACAAGACCGATGGCTGGTTCGTTTCCTTTGCGCCGTACGATGACCCCAAGATTGCGGTCATCGTCCTCGTCGAGGCGCAGGAGGGGAATGAGGACTACAATACGGTTCCGGTTGCCAAGGACATTTATGACTGGTATTTCCGGGAACGACTCGGCACAGGCGGAACGACCGGACAATGATTCGAATTATTCCCTTTTTGAAGCCGTTTTACGGGTGTCTTGACATTCATTTCATCCGTGATACCATGGGAAGCACTTTTTTGTCTGCGGGCCGTCCGGTCCGGAGGACGCCGATTTCCGGAAGCGGATCGGAGGAAGATAACACATGAGACAGAAACCATGGCCAAGATACTTACCCACGAGGGAATGAAGAAACTGCAGGAGGAGCTCGAAGATCGGAAGATCCGCCTCCGACAGGAAATTGCCGGTGCGATTAAGGAGGCGAAGGAACAGGGAGACCTGTCCGAGAACGCCGAATACAGTGAGGCGAAGCACCAGCAGAACGAGAACGAGACCCGCATCATGGAGCTTGAGGCGACCCTGAAAGAGGCGACCGTGGTCGAGAAGACCTCCGGTTCCTCTTCGGTGCAGATCGGTTCCTCGGTCGTGCTCGACTGCAAGGGGAAAGAGATGCGCTTCACCATCGTCGGCACGAACGAGGTGAATCCGGCGCAGGGGCTTATCTCGAGCGATTCGCCGTTCGGCCGTGCGCTCATGGGCCGTTCCAAGGATGAGCACGTCGAGATCGAGGTTCCGGCCGGCAAACTTTCGTGCGTGATTACTTCGGTGGCGTAGGAAATCTCCTTGGTCGATGAAAAAGGCTCCTTTGAGGGAGTCTTTTTCGTGACCGCTCCCGATGAAGAAGAGATTTTCTATGCCGATTTTTCGTCATATTGACGGATTCCGACTCTTCGGTTATCATAATGGCCGATTCCACTTTACGTATCTTTCCAATCAAACACATCACATCATGAGAAAAGACCTGTTTTTCGGTATGTTCGCCACAGTGTTCCTTTCGTTTACAGCCTGGCTCTTCTGGACGTCCCTGTCACCTGTGAGCTTCGTGCTCATTACCGGATGTTCGGTGTCGGTGAACGCATTGTTGTTCTTCTGCCTTTCCTGGACGCGGTCCGAACGGTCGCCGTTCCCGGTCAGATCGATAAAGGCGCTGGTCCTGGCCTGTACGGCTTTGGCGATCGGCGTGTTCGTACTGAGTTTCTTTTTCCCGTCGAATCTGATCGATTCCGCCCTGATGGTCCGATACGGTGGGATTTCTCTTATCGTTGCCGTCGCTATGGCGATGATAACGACCGAGAGAACCGTTGCAAAGACCGGTTATTCCTCATACCGGGTAACGGATACGAGACTGCTTACGAATTGAATCGTCGCCTATCACGAATCCCCTGCGCCCAAACGGCCACAGGGGATTGTTTTTTATAAAGACTCTCGGTTTATTTTTTCCACATCGTTATTATGGGGTCATTTCCCGCTTGTCTTCGGGGCGGAAACCCGCTAGAGTGGAGGCATATAACCGTCCGAAACCGAAAGACACTATGCGTGAAGATATCCTCGCCGCGAAAGCGGACAAACTGGAAAAGCTGACCAAGGCCTTCGAGACGGTCTATCCGGAGAAGACGGATCGGACTCATACCGCGGCTGAGGCGGTTGCGGCGTTTGACTCCCTTTCCGTTGCCGGAACGGAAATCGCGGTTGCCGGTCGTATCCGATCGCTTCGGGCAATGGGCAAGATCGCCTTCGCCCATATCGAGGACGGGAGCGGGCGCATACAGATTTTTCTTTCGGAGGCCGACCTCGGTCACGACACGTTCCGACTCTTTGCCGATACGATCGAGATGGGGGACTTCGTGAACGTGCATGGCTCGCTCTTTCTCACGAAGAAGGAAGAAAAGACGCTTGCCGTGAAGTCGTGGCGGATCCTCGGCAAGTCCATGCGTCCCATCCCGACGGATCACTTCGGTATCGAGGACAAGGAAGAACTGCTCCGTCGTCGGTACCTTGACTTGCTTTCGAATCCCGAGACCCGTGAGATGTTTCGGAAGAAGAACCTGTTCTGGCAGACGGTGCGCCAATTTTACATCGCGGAAGGATATCTCGAGGTGCAGACGCCGGTCCTCGAACATATTCCGGGTGGCGCCGAGGCAGAACCGTTCGTGACGCATCACAATGCGCTCGATGCCGATTTCTTTTTGCGTATCTCGCTCGAGCTTGCGCTGAAAAGACTCCTGGTCGGCGGATTCGAACGCGTGTTCGAGATCGGTCGCGTATTTCGAAACGAAGGCATCGATCGCGACCATCTGCAGGAATTCGATCACATGGAATGTTACGGTGCGTACCTCGACCTGGAACAGGGAATGGAGATGACGGAGCGCCTGTATCGCGAGATCGTTCGCGTTCTGACCGACGGATCCATGAAGACGACGTACGAGGGGATGGAACTCGACTGGTCGAAGCCGTTTCCGCGCGTGGACTACTTTACGGAATTTAAAAAGGAGACCGGCATCGATTTGTCCGGCGACGTGTCGGTCGAAACGCTCCGCGCCAAGGCGGACGAGCTCGGTATCAAATATGATCCGGTGGCCGGGAAGGGCCGGCTTATCGACACCATCTACAAGAAGACCGTGCGGCAGAAACTCGTGCAGCCGTGTTTCCTCGTCGGTCATCCGATCGAGGTGTCGCCTTTGGCTAAGTCGGATCCGAACGACCCGAACCGCGTGCTGCGCATGCAGCCGATCGCGGCCATGAGCGAACTCGGCAACGGCTTCGCCGAACTCAATGATCCGGCCGATCAGCGCGCGCGCTTCGAGGAGCAGATGAAGCTCCGCGAGGCGGGGGACGCCGAGGGCATGATGCTCGACGAGGATTTCCTCGAGGCGCTCGAATACGGCATGCCTCCAGCCTTCGGCTTCGGCATGAGCGAACGGCTCTTTGCGGTCCTCATGGATCGGTCCATCCGTGAAACCGTCATCTTCCCGCCCATGCGGAGTCGGGAATGATTCTATCTGTAAGTTGAAAGTCTTACCATATGAGGTGGAGCAATGAAAAAACATGGGACAATAAGACTCTTTCTATAGTAATCTTGATATCTGGCGCCGTCCTTATAATCAATATTTTATTTTATCAGATTGATGCAGGTAATCGGGGAGCATTATTATGTTTTCTTCTCGGAATTATATCCGGCTTACTTTGTTTGGTTTCTCTCCTTGAACTTGGAAGGAGAATAATGAGCAGTGTATTTAATAGAATAATGTCGTATAACATGTCCATTGAAAAAATGGTAAAAATATCGATTATTTTCGGATTGGTATTAGTTTCATTGTCATTGGCATATTTCTTTGTATATAGACCGCTCCACATAGAGGAGACAATTAAACGGTGTAATCAACAGGCGGGTAATCGATATAATTATAAAATTGAATTTGAAAAGTGTTTGAGAGAAAATGGCATAAAAAACTAATCCACAATTGATTATAACTGTGATACTTGTTGCTCTGGCGACAAAAATATTTTCGTTTCGAATGGTTATGTGCCTCGTCTAATATTTTGCTAAATTCCAAGTCGGGCAGCAATATTTTATGGAAATTATCGAGACCGAGGCGAAGGAAATTTACACGAAGACCAGTCTGCCCGGGGCGGACTGGGTCATCAACCAGTATGTCGGGTGCGGACACGCGTGTGAGTACTGCTATGCCCGGTTCATGTCGCGCTGGAAGAAGCATGGCACATGGGGAACATGGGTCGAAGCGAAGATGAACGCGCCTGAACTTGTGAAAGGGAAATTCGTCGAGGGCATCGTGTTCATGAGTTCGGTGAGCGACGCATACCAACCGATCGAGGGAGAACTCCGGCTGACGAGGAGAATACTCGAGAACATGGATAAGAGGATACGCTTGTCCATTCTGACGAAATCCGACCTTGTGTTGCGGGACATTGACGTGCTGAAGGAATTCAAGGACGTCGAGATAGGGTTCACGGTTAATTCGTTTGTCGGCACGGAGAAGGAACTCTTCGAACCGGGATCGGTCATGGCCGGAGAGAGAATAGAAGCGATGAAACAATTGAAGGAAAACGGACTGAAGACGTATGCCTTCGTCGGCCCGATAGTACCTGGACTTATCGACGTTTCGGATATAATCGGAAAAACGAAGAAGCACGCCGACCACTACTGGTTCGAAGTGATGAATCTTCGCGGAGCAGGAAAGGAATTTTCCGAAATGTTGAAGGGAAGGTATCCTGAAAGTTATCGGATTCTTAATGACGAGACGGCATTGTCGGAGTATATCAAAGGCATCGAATCCATCATAAAGGATGAGGGTATTAAGGCGAGTAAAGTATTACGGCATTGATAGAGGAAATATGGACTCAAAGACCAAGAAAGAACTCATCGGAGCGATAGAAGCCGAGGCGAAAAAATACTTCGTCGATGCTTCGGGTTGCCACGACTGGTCGCATGTGGAGCGGGTACGGGCGCTTGCTCTTCGGATCGGACGGGCGGAGAAGGCGGACCTGCTCGTGCTCGAGGTGGCAGCGCTTCTGCACGATATCGCGAAGACTGAGGAGATGCGATCGAAAGGCGATTTTTGTCATGCCGAAGAAGGGGCTAAGCGGGCGCGGCCGATCCTGGAACGATCCGGCGTGGAAGGTGAGACGATCGAGATGATTATTCACTGTATCGGGACGCATAGGAAACGAAAGAACGCGGTTCCGGAAAGTCTCGAGGCGAAAATTCTGTTTGATGCGGACAAGCTCGACGCACTCGGGGCGGTCGGTATCGGTCGCGATTTTTTCTTCGCGGGGACGATCGGTAAAAAACTGTATTCCGGAAAAGAGACGGAGCATGCGCGTGACGGGATCGATCACAGCTATACCAGCGATGATACGGCGATACTCGAGTACGAGATACAGCTGAAACATCTCAAGGATCGGATGCTCACGAAGACCGGCAAGGCGATCGCTCGGGAGCGGAGCGATTTCATGAGGGACTTTTTTCGGCAGTTCTGGAAGGAAGTCAGAGGGAAAGAGTGAATTGAACCGTTAACGGGTTAACGCGCTAACGAGTTCGGAATGGAAGATAGGAAAAGTGACGTGGTATAATTTCATCGATACTTATCTAAGTATCTATTTCAGCCGGCAATCGGATTTTTTGCCTTATATAGGCGTTGAGATTTGAGATAGATACTAAGGCTCAGATCTGGACCGCCACGGATTTCCGAAGACGAAAATCCTCGCGGAGACGGTGGAAAGTAGTTATTTAGGAATGGTATTACTGTGCGCTTTTCTTTCCTCTTATGAGGGTATACAATTTCTGAAGATAATCCGTAATCGATATTGTTATGAATCCGTTCGTCGATCGGCAGTTTTTATCCCTTATCGTTCTTATCCTGATCTGGACGCTTCCGTGGAAAGGGGTGGCGCTCTGGAGGGCGGCGCGCAACGGGCACACGGCGTGGTTCGTGATACTGTTGGTGGTGAACACCGTCGCGCTGCTTGAGATCGTCTACATTTTTTTCTTTTCGAAGAAAGGGTTGGAACGGAAGAGTGCGACTGAGACAGTTACATCGGCTGCCGAGTAGAAAGAGCTCCCACCCCTCAGTCGCTCAAAAGCGACAGCTCCCCTCGGGCAGGGGAGCAGGAGATTGGAATCTCGTGCCATTTGTTATCTGTTAACTGCTTACTGCTTACTGTTCACTGATTATGTCCGAAATCGAACTCGTTGTGCTGGTGGATGATGATGACCATGAGATCGGCACGATGCCGAAGGTAGACGTGCACACGCTCGACACGCCGCTCCATCGCGCGTTTTCGTTGTTTCTGTTTCGCAAGTCCGACGGAAAATTGTTGTTGCAACAGCGCAGTCATACGAAAAAGACCTGGCCACTTGTCTGGTCGAATAGTTGTTGCGGGCATCCGGAGCCGGGCGAGGAGCGGATCGATGCGGTCGCGCGCAGGCTTGATCGTGAGCTCGGCATGAAAGCCGACGAGATTCGTTTCGGTATTCCGTACCGGTACAAGTTTACCCGCGACGGCGTCACCGAGAACGAGATCTGTCCGGTCTTCGTCGGTCTCACATCTATGGAACCGAATCCGGCGCCGGACGAGGTCGAATCGACACGCTGGGTCTTCTGGGACGACTTCCTGGCTGAAATCCGCGAGCATCCCGGTACCTATTCCGACTGGTGCGAGGAAGAGGCTTTACTGTTGGAAGAGAAAGGAATTGTCCGGAATTTTCTTACCGAATATGGAATCAAAGCTCAGGCATAGACAATTTCCCGTGTTTCGGCTACGATAGGCGAAGTGGTAATGGAGGTGAAGGTCGCTTAGCTCAGTTGGTTAGAGCACTGCATTCACATTGCAGGGGTCGGTGGTTCGAGTCCACCAGCGACCACAAAGCAGTCAAAAGTCCAAAGTCACAAGTTAAAAGTCTAAGAAGTGTAGTCTTTTAGACAACTCGACATGTTACTGCGGTACTTTTCACTTTCAACTTTTCACTTCATTATGCTCGATATCCAATTCATTCGAGACCACAAAGACGAGGTTGCAAAGGCAGCCAATGGTAAGAAGCTTGATTTTGATATTGAGGCACTTTTTGTGGCGGATCGTGAACGTATCGAATCGGCACAGGCGCTTGAGGCGGCACAGGCCGAGAAGAATGCTCTCAACGAACGGATCGGCAGGGCACAAGATGATGGGGAACGCCAGTCGATCATCGCAGAAGGAAAAACGATCAAGGAGCGGATCGAATCGCTCGAACCGGTCGCGCGCGAGTCCCGGCGTCGGTTCGATGTTCTTATGGCCCAGGTACCGAACATCGTCGCCGAGGATACGCCGGAAGGGTTGAGCGATGAGGATAATGTCGAAGTGTCGCGACACGGTGAAATCCGTAACTTTGATTTCGCGCCGAAGGATCATATCGCGCTCGGGACGGCGCTCGGGTTGTTCGACTTGGAACGGGGGACCAAAGTCGCCGGGTATCGTGGGTATTACCTGAAGGGCGACGGGGCGCTCTTGGCGCTTGGACTCATGAACTACGCGCTTTCGAAGATGGCATCGAAAGGCTTCCTTCCGATGATTCCGCCGACCCTCATTAAGGGGTTTCCGCTTTTTGGGAGTGGCTATTTTAAAGGGCTTGAATATGACGGGGAAGTGGATGAGATTTATCAGGTCGCCTCGTCGGACAAGGAGATCGACGGCGGCGAATCGAAGGAACAGAAATTCCTTGCGGGTACGTCCGAACCGTTACTGCTCGCTTTCCATTCGGGGGAAACGCTTGAATCGACCGATCTTCCGCGAAGATACGCGGGATTCAGTCAGTGTTATCGCAGCGAGATCGGTTCCTACGGCAAGGATACCAAGGGTCTGTATCGCGTGCACGAGTTCATGAAGGTGGAGCAGGTCATTCTCGCGCCGGCAGATATCGCGCTTTCCGACGCGCTCCAGCAGGAAATGCTCGGCATAACCGAAGAAATCCTCGCCGAGCTCGGCCTGCCGTTCCGGAAGATCCGCATCTGCATGGGCGACATGGGCACTGGCAAGTACAAGGCGTTCGATCTCGAGGCATGGATGCCGGGACTCGACCGCTGGGGCGAACTCGGGAGCGCCTCGAACTTTACCGATTGGCAGGCGCGCCGGCTCGACGTGAGATACCGCGACCCGGAAACGGGAAAAAAAATCCCGGTCTATATGCTCAACAACACCGCGCTGACGAGCGTGCGTCCGCTCATCGCGATCCTTGAGAACTTTCAGGAGGCCGATGGTTCCGTGAATGTGCCGGAAGTCCTTCGCCCGTTCGTCGGAAAGGACCGGCTTACGGTCGCCTAGAGATGACGATGATTTTCTTCGGACAAGAATACACTCCCAAATGACGTCATATGGGAGCGTTTCCGATCAAGGGGCGTCGGATGTTTCGGGAAAAAATATTACCATATTATATAATATGGTAATATTTTTGTTTGGTATTTTTTCGTTGACGGACGATCGAACTATTTCTGTGCGAGGACAGCGGCGCGGATGGCGGGGACGACGGAAGGATCCATCACTGAGGGAAGAATCCGTTCGCGGGTCGGTTCGACGCAACCGGCGAGCGCCTGGGCCACGGCGAGTTTCATGGCGGTCATGTCTTTTGGCATGGAACGCGAAGGGTCGGCTGCGCGCGCATCGAGCAGTCCTCGGAAAAGTCCCGGGAAGACGAGCGCATTGTTTATCTGATTCGGAAAATCCGATCGACCGGTGCCGACGATGAAGGCGCCTCCGGCGATCGCCTCGTCAGGCAGGATCTCCGGATCCGGGTTCGCCATCGCGAAGACGATCGGCCGCTCGGCCATCGTGCGGATGGACTCCTGGGTGAGGATATTTCCTTTTGAGACACCGATGAAAACATCCGCGCCGACGAGTGCCACTGCCAAGTCGCCGGACAGGTTCCGAGGGTTGGTACGACCGGTGATTTCCCTCTTGGAAGCATTGAGGTCCGCGCGGTCCGCGCAGAGAATTCCCTTGCTGTCGACGAGGATGATGTCTCCGGCGCCATAGGCAATCAGGAGCCGCGCGATAGCGATGCCGGCGGCGCCGGAGCCGTTTATGACAACGCGGAGGGATCCGATTTCGCTTCCGCGGACTTTGGTCGCGTTGATGAGTGCGGCGGTCGATACGATCGCGGTCCCATCCTGATCGTCGTGGAAGACGGGGATGGACAGTTCCTGCTCCAGCCGCTTAAGAATCTCGAAACAGCCGGGCGCGGCGATATCCTCGAGGTTGATGCCACCGAATGACGGCTCGATCTGCTTGCAGAAACGGACGATATCCTCGACTCCGTCTGCCATGATGCATAAGGGGACCGCATCGACGCCGGCCATTTTTTTGAAAATCATGGCCTTTCCTTCCATGACCGGGAGTCCGGCTGCCGGGCCTATGTTTCCAAGGCCGAGGATAGCGGTCCCGTCGGACACGATGGCGACGGTATTGCCACGATTTGTCAGAAGGTCGGCGGTTTCCGGTTCCGAGGCGATGGTACGACAAACTTCTGCGACACCCGGCGTATACGCGAGGGCGAGGTCTTCGGGGGTTTCAAGTCTTGATTTGACGGCGGTTTCTATCTTGCCGTGGCTATCGAGGTGGTATTTGATGGCCGGATGTTCTTTATTCATGGGTCGTTTCGAAAAATAATAATCGATTATAACTTGCCACTTACGCTACAGTGCTTACGCAGTATACTATACGGTTCCGGTTCCCTCCAGTTTTCTTCGGAATCGTACGAAGATGGGCCCTCGGAATATTCATGGTATAATACAGTCATATTCCTGATATATTCTCGTATGGGATTCTCGTTTGAAAAACCGGCATCGGGACCGGCACGAAAGAATGAAAGCTCTGATTCTGATTTTGATCCGGAGCGGAGGAAGTTTATCCTGACCGCTCTGACTGCCGGTGCCGGGTATTTGGCGTTGCCGAAGATGCTTCGGGCATTAGGCGATGAGAAAGACGGGCAGGAAGAGAGTTATGATCCACAAGACGCGGAACACCGACACGCTTCATCGGAGCGGCATGCGAAAGGGAGAAATCCTTTTGAACACGGCTTTGCATTTGATAAGGAGACAAATATCGGAGAGGCCGAGTATAGGGAAGCGGTACGGTACTGGAAGACTCGGTATGAGAAGGGTGACTTGGCGGAGTCTTTCGATAGCGCTGTCGGGACGATGAGAGCGTATTGGGATGGAGTCCGGGAAGCATTCGAGAGAAAGGGTGTTCCGACTGAGTTTGCGCTGGTGTCAATCCCGGAATCGTTTTGGAACGACAAGACATGGGGGACGGACGGACCATTCCAGCTTTCCAAGGAAAATGCGGAACACTATGGTATCAAGCATCCGGAAAATCCATACGATGGGGCCAGGGGCGCCGCGGCGCTCTTTGCGGATATAGGCTATGAGGTCGGCGGAAGGGAATCGTTCGCGATCCTGAAATATAACGGTTCGTTCGTGGGAAAATTCCTTGAAAGTTGGCATGAGAGGCATATCAATCGACCCCCGGGTATCGATGATTTCTACCGATACATGAGCAAGGAAGTGAACGGCATCCGTCACCGGATCCGTAGGGAACAGGGGAATACTGAGCAGGCGAGAACCGCTTTCAAGGAAGAGACTTCCGGAATGCGGATAAATATGGAATACCTTCCGAAATATCGCGCGACGGTGAAGCTGGTTCGGGAACGGGAAAAGGAAAGGGCGGAAAAAAACAGGCAACACGGCAATGAGTATATCGCGATGGTCTGACGGATATTCGATTGCGAGTGAAGCCATCTATTCGCTCACGACTACCTTTGTAACACAAAACCGCCACAAGGGCGGTCTTTGTTTCTCGGGGTGGGTCGTGCTGGATTCGAACCAGCGACCGTTGGCTTAAAAGGCCACTGCTCTACCAACTGAGCTAACGACCCGGAAACAAAGGAAGTATAGCCGTTTAGGCCGATGGAGTCAATTGCCAGTGGCTCATCCTGACGATTTACTGCCCGTTTCGTTTTTCCGACCATTCTGATATACTGGACTTCGGGTATCCGTCGGAAAATACACGGAAATATGAAAAAAATGATCATCGCCCTTTTCCCGATTCTTGCATTGGCGCTTTCTGGATGTTCGATCGGCCAACAGCAGAGTGCTACCACACAGAATCTTCCCGCCGTACCGGGCGGATTGCTGTCGCAGAACGAGAAAGGAAGTATCTGGAAAAGCGAGGATGGAGGGCAAACCTTTAAGGTGAAATCGACCGTTGATCAGACCCGGTCTATCGACAAGGCCGAGATTCTCTCTATCACGTTTCATCCGACGACGCCGAAGACGGTTATCCTTGGTACCGTGGCGGACGGTGTTTTTAAGACCGATAACGGTGGGGAAACATGGAATCCGATTCCATTCCCGCCACAGCGTATTTATAGTTTCATCCTCGATCGGAGAAATCCGGATAACCGCATGTTCGTTTCGGGCGTGGTGAATACTCGGGGGAAAATCTTCCGGACGGACGATGCCGGTGCGAACTGGACCGAGGTCTATACGGAGCCGGGGAGTAATACCCTTATCGCATCTTTGGCCCAGGATCCGTGGAATTCGGATATCATCTATGCCGGAACGAGCGCGGGCGTGATCCTTAAATCTCTCGATGCGGGCGCAACCTGGAAGAATATGGGCGGAAAGTCCGAATACGGCATCGTGACCGACATCGTGTTCGACGCGAAGGCCCATAACTCGGTCTCATTCCTCTCTTTTCAGAACAAGATGTATCATTCTCCGGATGGCGGGAATACTTGGATCGATTGGTCGACCGTGAAACGGGATACGAAACCAGGCGACCCACCACCGGTAGATCCGGGGCAGATACTCTCCCTGGTCGCGGATCCGTCCCGATCCGGAGTTCTCTATGTCGGGACGTCCTCCTCGGGGATTTTCCGGAGCCAGAACGACGGGAAGGACTGGACGAGACTTAATATTATCGAGAGCGCTGGAAAGTTCCCGATCCGCTCGATCGCCGTCGATCCGAAAAATTCGGATCACATCGTCTTTGTCGCCGGGAAAAGTTTTTACCGGTCTCTCGATTCCGGTGCGACCTGGTCGGTCACGGCACTCAATTCGGATCGGGCCGCGTCGGTCGTCGCCTATGATCCCTTCGACTCGCAATTCCTGTTCATCGGGCTTCGGAACGCGACGAAGTGATGGATCGGGAGGGAATATTCATTCATCAACATTTTTTCAAACGTATGGGAGAAACGAAAAATATCATTTCGGGAAACGAGGAGCGGTTCCGCGGAGCGCTCGCTCATTTTCAGGCAGAGGCGACGAAACTTCGGACCGGTCGTGCCCACCCGTCACTCGTTGAGGATATCCAGGTCGATTATTATGGTTCCCGGACCCCGATCAAACAGATCGCGAGCGTGACCGTTCCCGAACCAAGGACGCTCGTCATCGCACCATGGGACCAGTCGAGTCTCCAGGCGGTGGCGGAAGCCATCCGGTCCTCGGATCTCGGGCTCAATCCGGCCGATGATGGTCACGTTATCCGGCTTTCTTTGCCGCAACTGACCGAGGACCGCCGTCGCGAACTCGTGAAAGCGCTTAATACGCGGGCTGAGGATGCGCGCGTGGCGGTTCGGAATATTCGCGAGGAGATCTGGAAGGAAATACAGGCGCTCGAGAAGGAAGGCTTGATCGGTGAGGACGAGAAATTTTCCGGCAAAGATGACCTACAAAAGGAAATCGATCGGTGGAACGCCGAGCTCGAGACGACGCGGAAGCGAAAGGAGGAAGAAATTCTCACGGTATAATCCTGATCACGAACAGCCATGACTTTCGTCACCTTCCTTATTTTTTTTCTCCTCCTCGGCGTGCTTATCCTCGCACACGAGTTCGGGCATTTCATCGTGGCGGTCAAAAACGGCATCAAAGCCGAAGAATTCGGATTCGGATTCCCTCCACGCCTGCTCGGTATCGTGAAGGATGATTCGACCGGCAAGCGCCGGGTTATTTTCGGCGATGTGGACCTATCTTCGCCACATACGATCTATTCCCTTAATTGGATCCCGTTCGGGGGATTCGTCCGGATGAAGGGGGAAGATTCGAACGCACTCGTTGAATCGGACAGTTTCGCGTCGAAATCGGTCGGGGTGCGGATCGCCGTGCTCGCTGCCGGAGTGACTATGAACGTTCTCCTGGCCTGGGTACTGATTTCCTCTTTGTACTTCGCCGGATTCCCGCAGCCGGTATCCGACGAGAACCGACCGCTCGCGAAGGACGTTTCCGTGCAGATATTTTCGGTCGCGAAGGGATCCCCCGCCGAATCGATGGGGCTTCTGCCTGGGGACCGCTTGCTGTCCATAGAGGGCACGTCGGTCGTAGGACTCGATCAGGCAAAACAGGCGATCGATGCGCGGCTCGGGTCGGAGACCGGCATGACTATCCTCCGTGGGAAGGAAACGGTTTCTCTTCGGGGAACGCCACGCGTGAACGCTCCCGCGGGGGAGGGCGCGCTCGGTATCTCGTTTGCGGAGACCGGAACGATCCGGTACCCGTGGTATGAGGCGCCGATACGTGGCGCGGAGGCGACCTGGAACGTGACGACGTCCATCTTTTCCGCTCTTGCCGGGATGGTGCAAGGGTTGCTTCTCGGTCGTGGTGCGGGAATCGACGTGACCGGTCCGGTCGGCATCGTCTATGCGACGAAGCAGATGAGCGACCTCGGCATCGCGTACCTGATTCAGTTCGCCGCCATCCTCTCGATCAATCCGCGATCTTCAATATCCTGCCATTGCCGGCGCTCGACGGGGGGCGGATCCTCTTCGTGATCATCGAGAAGATAAAGGGGACGCCGGTCCGGGAGATCATCGAACAGCGCGTGCATCAGATCGGTTTCTTCCTGCTCCTCCTCCTGATGGTCGCCGTCACGGTCCGGGACTTCTCGCAGTTCCGTATTCTCGAGAAGATCGGAAGCCTGTTCTCCTGACTCCTTGTCACTTCTCTCCGATGTGGCGATAAAATCCCTTTCAGAAGGGATTTTTCGTTTATCGTGAAAAAGATTATGAAGAAGATTATTGACGGAAGAATGTCCGTTTGATACTGTCACTTGGTCGTTTGTAGCAGGTTTCTTTAATAAAAAGACAAGGAGTCGCATGAGAAATATCATTGTGCCTGGTGCCGGAGGAGCATCGATTTTCAGGGACGCACTTGAGGCGATAGGATTTACGCCGATAATGCCAGAAGGTTGGAATAACGGGTTTCTAAAAGAACTCTATCCGAAAGAGATCGAACGCCTCCCGGATCATCCGTGTTATGCCGCGCAGGAACTGTCCCGATTAAAAGCGAAAAGTATCGCGGATATCCGGCGGTTCGATGGGCTTGGTGTGGTGGGTTTCCATTCGATCGCATTGGCGCATGCGCAGGACGGGAAAGAAATATCGATGTGTATGAACGAAGCCGAACTGGCTCGTGCGTATCGGATATTAGCCGGAGAAGCATTCACTTACCATGTGGAAATGACGTACGGAGAGCTCGTCAACGGCATGTTTGTCGAACGTGGTACCGGTCATCGTGCGATAGGATTGAATGTCAAACCCCTGGTCGAAGAAGATATCGAGGCCTTGACCTATGGTGTCGGCTCATTGGGAGCGAGAATGGCCTCCCCTGGAAACCGTCCCATGACGAATCCGATCTGTTCTCAAATCATCACCGATGTCGAGGACGCGCGTAATCGATTCTTCGAAATCGTGGGTCGGGCGATAGCAGAATTCATGTCCGCCCCGAAAGAAGTTCTCCAAGGGAGACTCTTACAACGGGCGTGAGTGGCATTGTCGGTTGACGGGCAAGTGAGAAACTTGCCCGTTATTTTTTTTCTGGTCAGAGTCATGGTGCGCGTGAGCTGTGAATGGAACGTCATATAGAATCCGCATTACGCCTACATTCTAGCTTGAAGTGCAATCGCCTTCCCTTCCACGAAGACCTCGTGCGGAGTAAGATAGCCGAGACGTTTTCTTGGTCGATGGTTGATTAGATGAACCGCCCGGTCGACGTCCTTTTGACT